>JAEEGK010003541.1_pt1 | contig 38812 bp, 26 predicted proteins | sample 8958771 | NCBI WGS metagenome assembly JAEEGK01 (sample SAMN16246547, study PRJNA631951) | gut metagenome | biome: gut microbiome; feature: rumen; material: SC-attached | host: Bos | place: Iran: Karaj | collected 2018-10
TGCCGCACGCGACGGCCAGCAGCAGGAGCGCCCCGCAGGCGAAAGTGTTTCTAATCATGGGTTTCACGGATTTCGGGTTAAAAAGCATGGGCGGGAACCCCGGGTTTGCGGAGACCCGCCCATGGCCGGGTAAAAGGATTCAGTTACTTCACAGTCTTGACCTGGAGGGAAGCGGCGAGACCGCCGGGGTTCTCGTCGGTGACGTGGCTGTTCGGAAGGATACCCACGGACTCCCAGTCCTGCTGGATGTCGAAGCCGATGGAGAAGTTGTCGGCGAGTTTCTTAGGCATGAGCTCGCGGGCGATCTGGAACTCATACTTGCCCTCGATGCCGGCGCCGGCGCAGAGGCCGTTGAATTCGCCGAGGTCATTCCAGCTCCAGCCGGTGCCGTTCACGTCGCCGGTCCACTCGAACACGCCGGGCTCGTAGGAGCCGACCTTGGCGCCGTCAGGATAGATGGAGCCTTCGAACAGGAGCTCGGAGCAGGCGTCGGAGAACTGGTCGCCATAGCCGCCGGTGGAGGCGTCACCGTCCGTGTTGATGTAGCAGTGGAAAGGAACGTGCTCCACATCGGGCTCATGGGTGATCTGGTCCTTGTCCCACTCGAAGTAGACGAACACATACACCGCGTCGGCATAGACCTTCACAAGCTTGAGGGCCGTCTTCGTGGCATCCTTGTCGCACGTGGCGCTGGCGATCTTGGTGCCGTCGAGCTTGGCCCAGTCGGAGAAGTCGCCGTCGATCTTGATGGGAGCGACATACTCCTGCTCCTTGCCGTCATCGTCATCGTCGTCGTCGCCGTTGTTCTTGTTGCAGGAGACGGAGACCATCAGGATGGAAGCCGTCATGGCAAGAAAAGTAAGGATCTTTTTCATGATTTGTGTTTTTAAGGGTTAATAATGAATAATGTTGGTTGTTTTAAGTGGCTTAATGTCTGTTCTGTTCGATGCCGCTGGAGTTGATTTCGTCCAGAGGGAGGAGCAGCGCGATGCGCGGATCGTTCGGCTGGATGATCTCCCAGTCGTGGCAGCCGACGAAGCGGCGGTCCAGCGGAAGGTTGTTGCGGAAGGAGTCGAAAGCGCTGTGGCCTTCGTAGCAGAGCTCGCGGCGGCGCTCGTCGAGGACGCAGGACAGGGCGGAGTCATAGCCGCGCGCCTTGATGTTGGACGTGGTCATCAGGGCGTCGCCGGTGAGGCCGGCGCGCTTGCGGATGGTGTTCACGTCATCGAGGGCCTGGGAGTCCTTGCCGGTCTTGGCATAGGCTTCGGCGCGGTTCAGGACCACTTCGCCCCAGCGGAGGAACACCGGCGAGGTCATCATCGGCAGGCCGTCCTGATAGCTGAACTTGGAGCAGTAGTAGATGGCGTAGCTGCCGCCCATGTTGAAGCGGACGCCCTTGCCGCGGGTGAAGTTCGGACGGACATAGACGCGGGCCTTGCCGTCGGTCTTGATGCCCGGGAAGCCGGCATCCTCGACATAGTACTCGGTGTAGGTGTTCACCACGGTGGGCTTGGCGGTGTAAGGCTTGCCCTGGTAGATGAAGGTCACGGAACCGTCGGCCTTCTGGGTGCAGTCGAACGCGAAGTCATCCGAGCAGGAGTTGCTCTTGGAGTCGGTCTTGACCGGGAAGACCACGGTCACCTTGTCGGTCGTGGCATAGCCCTGACCCTTGTACTCCGGCATGCTGAAGTAAGCGGCGAAACGCTTGTCCTCGGGATAGCGGCGGAAGTTGTCGATCAGGTTCTCGTTCCAGTAGTGCTCGCCCCAGCCGTTGCCGTCCTTGATGTACATGGAGGCGATGGAAGCCTCGGCGTGCTCGCCGGCCCAGTCGTCATTGTTGTCCAGGCGGATGCACCAGATGGTCTCCGGGCTGTCGTAGGTGTGCGTGGGATAGTCGGCGAAGTCATAGCCGGAAGTGACGGAGGACGGAGCGTGGCCCAGGAGCTCGTTGCATTCCTGGATGCACTTGTCGTTCTCGCCCATGTAGAGGTACACGCGGGACAGGAGGGCGGTGGCGGCGTCCAGGCTCACATAGGCCTTGGTGCCACCCTTGATGCGCTCGCTCTCGCCGTTCGCGAGATACTTCTTGGCCTCGAGGAGGTCGGCGACGACGGCGTCGTACACTTCGCCCACGGTGGCGCGCTGGGTGGTGGAGATGTCCAGGCCCTGGCGGAGCACCACGCCCGGGTTCTCACGGCCCTGCGCATACGGCATGGCGAAGAGGTTCACGAGCTGGAAGTGCAGGAGGGCGCGGAAGAAGTAGTTCTCGCCGAGCAGGTGGTCGCTGAGGGCCGATGCGCCCGGGACGATGGCGTCGATGTTGGAATTCGCGGCGTTGATGATCTTGTAGCCGATCCACCAGGTGTAGTAGATGTTCTTGTGGGTCGGGTCCTCGCTGTACATGTAGGCCTCGGTGAAGGGGTCTTCGGACTTACCGGAAACCGTCACGTTGTTGCCCCGGAGTTCGGCGAGCTGGAAGTAGTGGCGGATGTAGTAGTTTCCGCTCTCACCGCCGCTCTGGCCCTTGTAGGCGATGCGGTCCTTGAACAGGGTGTAGATGCCGTCGGTGGTGTAGACCGCCGAAGAGGGGTTCTCGGCCAGCTGGGCGGAAGTCATGGAATCCGAAGAATAGAAATCCATGTTGCAGGACGCCAGGGCGAGAGCCGCAAGGATGATGGTTACGATGGCGATTATCTTTTTCATAATGGCGATCTCTTTTTAGAATTTGACGTCAATACCGAGCACGACCGACAGCGGAACGGGGTAGTTGCTGGAGTACAGACCGGCGTGGTGGTAGGTGTCGCCGTCCAGACGGACTTCCGGGTCCATGCCGGAGAACCGGGACAGGGTGAAGATGTTGTCGGCCGCAACATACACGCGGGCGCCGGACATCTTGATCTTCTGGAGGAAGGTCTGCGGCAGGTTGTAGGACAGGGTCACGTTGCGGAGACGGAAGAAGCTGCCGTCCTCGAGGTAACGGGAAGAGGTGCCGTTGGAGCCGTCAGCACGGGCGGCCACGAGGGCCGGGTGGGTGGCCTTGTCGCCTTCCTTCTTCCAGCGCTTCCAGCCGAGGCCGTTCTTGATGGACATCTGGTTGAGGCCGGTGTAGGCACCGTCGGAGTCCATCTGCTCACGGTTCTTGTTGTAGATCTGGTTGCCGAAGACGAAGTTGCCGTTGGCGCTCAAGGTGAAGTTCCAGAAGCGGATGCTGGTGTTGATACCGCCGCTGAAGATCGGGGAGGCCTTGCCGACCAGCTGCTGGGTGGCTTCGGCGAGCTTGTTGGTGACGGCCGACTTCATCTTGGCCTGCGTGTTGCCGTTCTCGTCGATGTAGAAGATCGGGTTGCCGGACTCGTCCAGGTCGGGGACGAAGGTTTCCCACATCGGGAGACCGTTGTCCGGGTCGACGCCCAGCCACTTGGGCATGTACCAGCTGTACACGTCCTCACCCTCGCGGATGATCTGGTTGACGTCGCCGCGGTTCATCACGATGTCGGCGTGGCCGGGCAGCTCGATGACGCGGTTCTGGTTGAGGCCCAGGTTGAGACCGATGTCCCAGCCGAAGTTCTTGTTGTTGAAGATGGCGCCGTCCGTGGCGAATTCAACACCCATGTTGCGCACCGTACCGACATTGTCCATGACGGCGAAGAAGCCGGTGGACGGGGACATCGGGGATTCCAGGAGGATCTTGGTGTTGATGGTGTGGTAGAGGTCCACGGTGAAGTTCCAGTTCTTCAAGAGGGTGGCGTCCAGACCGACGCTGGTCATGTAAGCCTCTTCCCAGCCGAGGTTCGGGTTCGCCATGCGCTCCAGGATGGCGGTCTTGGTACCGTTGTACTGGCCGCTGAGGGAGAACGTGTCCTGATAGGAGAAGGCCGGGATGTTGTCGTTACCGGTCTTTCCGTAACCCGCGCGCAGCTTGAGGAAGGTGATGGGGCTGTTCTTCATGAAGTTCTCCTTGGAGATGATCCAGGCGGCAGAAGCGCCCGGGAAGTAACCGCCGCGGTTGTTGGGACCGAACTTGTAGCTTTCGTCATAGCGGATGGAAGCGGTGACGATGTACTTGCCCAGGTAGGAATACTGCGCCTGTGCGAGCCAGGCCCAGGAGCGGGAGTGGTAGTCACGGCCGCTGACGCCGCTCATCACGGTGTTGGAGAGGGAACGCTGGCCGATCGGGAACTGGATACCGGAGGCGCCCATGTCGCGGGAATAGCCTTCGCCATACTCCCAGCCCACGGTGGCGTTCACGTCGTGGTCGCCGAAGGTCTTGTGGAACTTCGCAAGGTCGGTGGTGCCCCAGCCGGTCCATTCGCCGTCGCTGTTCTCGAGGTTGCCGCCGGTGCCCATGCCGTCATAGGTGCGGGGGTCGACATAGTACTCGTAGAAGGAGTGGGAAGTGTCGTAGCGGTTCATGGAGGTGAGGGTGAGCCAGTCGGTCACGTTCCAGACGAACTGGAGGTCGCCGGTGAGGCTTTCACCGTGTCCCTTGGAATAGTTGTAGCTCTCGCTGTGGAGCACGTTGGAGGGGTTCTGGGTCCACCAGACACCGCCGCCGTAGCCGTCGGAACGGGACTTGCCGTCCATGAAGATGTATTCGCCGGTGGAGTGCCACTTGCCGTTCTCGTCCTGCTCCATCACGAACGGGACATCCCAAGGCATGGCATAGTAGGAATACTCCAGGGTACGCCAGGAAGAGGTGCCCTGGTCGTAGGACTTCGCGTAGTTGAGACGCACCGACATGGTGAGACGGTCCGCGAGCGGGATCGACAGGTTCATGCGGGCGGAGGTCTTCTTGAAGTTGGTGTTGATGAGGGTACCCTTTTCATTGTAGTGGTCCGCGCTCACGAAGTAGCTGACCTTGCCGGCCTTGCCCGCTGCGGAAGCGTAGTAGTCCTGCACCATGCCCAGCTTGAAGTTGTTGTTCACCCAGTCGAAGTCCTGCTCGAGCAGGCTCTCGGGATAGGTGAGGTTGAACAGGGTGGAGGAGAACATGCCCTTCGCGTAGTTGTAGAGCTCCTTGGAGTTCATCGGACGGAAGGTGCCCATCAGGGCCTTCTTGATACCGCCGTTGGCCTTGAATTCCACGGTGGTCTTGTCCGCGGAACCGGACTTGGTGGTGACCACGATGACACCGCCGGAAGCGGCCGCACCGTACAGGGCGGTGGCGGAAGCGTCCTTCAGGACGGTGATGGTTTCGATGTCGTTGGGGTTGAAGGAACCGCCGGCGACGCCGTCCACAACATACAGAGGACCGGCGCCCGCGGTGATGGAACCGGTACCGCGGATGCGGATGTCGGCGTTGTCACCAGGCTGGCCGGAGCCGTTCATGACCACGACGCCGGCCACCTTGCCTTGCAGCATGTTACCTACGTCGTTGGTGCTCACGTCGCGGAGTTTCTCACCGCTCATCGAGACGACGGCGCTGGAGAGTTCCGCTTTCTTCTGGGTGGTGTAACCCAGGACCACGACTTCGTCGAGGGCCTCGGTGTCGGGGCTGAGGGCTACGTTGATGACGGAACGGCCGTTGATTGCCTCCGAAACGCTGACATAACCCAGGGAGGAGAACGTGATCGTGGCGTCCGCAGGCGCCTGGATCACGAATTTACCGTCGTAATCGGTAATGGTTCCGTTTCCGCCGGAGAGCATGACGCCCGCCCCGATGAGGGGCTGGCCGTCCGTTGCATCCGTGACCTGGCCGGAGACCGTGATGGTCTGGGCCGTCGCCGGAATTGCGAGCAAGGCGGCTGCCAATACTGCAAACAGGTAGGAAGAGATTTTTCTCATAACGAGACCTATTGGTTATAATTTTAAAGATGAAATATGATTCGGTTATGTTGCAAAACTAGAGTAAATCGTTCACTCCGATTAAGTTAAAGGCGCGGAAGTACTTGTCCATGTCCCGCTCGATGCGGCCCAGGACCACTTCTTCGGCATCGATGCCCAGGCGGACCAGGTTGTCGTACAGGAAACTGCGTGCAGCAAGCGGGCGGGGCTCCTGCCAGATGTAGCGGCAGCAGGTGGCGACGATCCAGTCCTGGCGCTCCGGCGTCAGTTCGTGGAGATCCTTCCCTTTTTCGTCCTCGTGCAGCCACTTTTCCCAGCGGTGGGACTCGTGGACAGCCTCCAGGAGGGTTTCCCGCATGTTCGAGGGGACGGCCACGCGGCCTTCCGCGTAGGCTTTCTTCTCCACTTCCTCAAGCTCGCAGAGGGCGCGGTATTCGCTGATCGTGAATTCGGGACCCACGTTGGCGGCGCCCATGCCGCAGAGCGGATACTCCTCCGGGTTAGCTACATCATCGGTGTAGTGACCCTTGATGTAGCTACCCAAAGGACGTACTTTTGACGTGAGGCGCTTGGCCACTTCACCGTCAAACACCGTCGTGTCCAGGTCGGTGCCCACTTTCCCGACGATGAAGCAGGGCCACACATCGGCCAAACCAACATTTATCAACCCTATTTTCAACTCATTGATGAAAGTGTCGAAGGTTTTCTCGTCCGCCAGGCCGCCGTGGACCTCTTCGGTGCCCACCTCGTAGGAGATGGCTGGAAGCCCCTTGGCCTTGCGGAAACGCTCCACGTGGTCGATGAGTTCCACGGTGCGTTTCGCCACCACATGGATGTCGATGATCTCCCCCTTGGGGACGTTGATGTCCACGGTGGGATCCACGTGGATGAGGTCATAGCCGGCCAGGACGGCCGCCTCGAAGGATTTCTTCACGCCGTCCATGGCGTCCTGGACGGACCATTTCTCCGTCCGCTGCCGGTCCTTGAGCCAGGGGCCACCGTGATCGATGGCGATGATGACGGGGCCGGTGAAGTGCACCCGCTCGGTCTCGAAACGGACCAGCCGGGTGAACTGCTCCTGGGTCATGCCGGTATAACCGCCGTCGCAGTCAACCTGGTTGAGGGTGGCCGCGAAGTAGATGGGCGCATTGTTGCGCTTGGCGGCGCGCAGGGACGCGCGGATGACGGAGGGGGAGTTGGGGCACGCTGCGAAGATGGTACGCGGAATACCGGTCTTCTCCCGCAGGGCGTCCAGTTTGTGAAGCAGTTCTTCTGTCTTAGGCATAGTTTAATCCATATATAAGGTTACGCCTTCCACGACGCGGGAGATGTTTCCCGAGACGGAAGGGCTGTCGGGGCTGAGCCCCTTGTCGATCGATTTGAACAGGCCCAGCATCTGGCCGACGAAAGCGAAACTGACGCAGCCGTAGCAGGCGGGCATGGAAGGGGAGATGCCGGTTTCGATGCAAAGGTCGAAGTCGCCGTCTTCCAGTTCGGGTTTCTCGAAACAGGCCACGAGGACGCCTTTCACATGGTTGTTGGCGTTCACCTGGCGGATGAGATCCAGTTCGTAGCGGCGCACGGCCGGGTTGGGGGAGACGAGGTAAACCAGGACGGAATCGTTCTTCACCACGGCCTTGGGACCGTGCCGGAAGCCCAGGAAGGAGTCGTAGGCGCACATGACGGCGCCGTCGGTGAGTTCCTGCAGCTTGAGGCGGCATTCCTCGGCCACGCCCTTCAGAGGGCCGGAGCCCAGGAAGATGGCGCGGTTGAAATCACGGGTGGCGAATTCCTGCAGGGCCGGTTCATACTTGGCCATGGCCTTTTCCACGCAGGAGGCGACTTCCTCGATGAGGGGGGCGTCTTCGTCGATGCGGCTGATGTTGGCCACCATGGAGCAGCAGAGCAGCATGGTGGAATAGCTGCTGGTCATCGCGAGGGAGAGGTCGTTGGTCTCCGGAGGGAGGAGGAGGCAGAGGATGTTGTCCCCCTGGGTCCGGGCCAGATGGCCGTCCTTGTTGCAGGTGATGAAGATATGGGCCACTTTGCCGGCGATCTTTTCCACGGTCTTGATAGCGCCCACGCTCTCCGGGCTGTTTCCGGAACGGGCGAAGGAAACCAGCAGCACCTTGCTGTTCCCGTCGAAATACATTTCCGGATTGGTGATGATGTCGGTGGTGGCGATGGCTTTCGCGCCCTTGAAACCGGTGGTGTACAAGGCGGGTTCCAGGGCGTCGCCGATATAGGCCGACGTACCGGCGCCCGTGAGCACGATTTCGTATCCTTCCTGAAGGTATTTTTCCGTGAACGCCTGAATCTCGTTCTTGTTCGCGCGGATATAATCCAAGGTCTTCAGCCAAACTTTGGGCTGCTGAAGAATTTCCTTGTAAGTGTTATAATCGTGTGTCATTAGCGGATAATCTAACATTGCAAATGTATAAAACATCTGACAAAATGTTTCGATTTGTGTTTTGAAATTTTGACTTTCAAAAATCGAAACAAACGAGATTGTTTGCTAATGAGCTGTGTATCAGTTGGTTGGTGTGTCTTTGAAAATGTTTCAAAGAGTTTCGGTTTGATTACGGAACGACGGTTTCGACATTGATTTTCATGCCCTTGAGCTGCCGTTTGACATTGGCGGGCAGGTTGTTGTCCGTAATGACCGTGTCGATGGCTTCGGTGGAGGCGATGAAGGCGAGCGCGCGTTTGTTCACCTTGGACGAGTCGAAGACGGCGATCACTTCGCGGGCGCGCGAAATCATCATTTGATTGGTGCTGGCCTCTTCGACGCTGGGGGTGGAAAGGCCGGTTTCCACCGAGAAACTGTCCACGCCCAGGAACAGTTTGTCGCAATAGAAAAGCTTCAGGTTGCTCTCGGCCAGCGGCCCCACGCAGGAGAGACTGTTCTCGCGGACCGACCCACCCAGGAGTATGACCCGGAAACGCTTATATTTCAACGCTTCCATCATGGCTCCGACAGAGTTTGTGATGATGGTGAGGTCGTCGAAGCGGTGCAGGTTCCGGACCACCTCCTGCGCCGTCGTGCCGGAGTCCACCAGGATGGTGTCTCCGTTCTTGATATGGGCGGCGGCGGCACGGCCGATGGCCTCCTTCTCGCGTGCGTTTACCAGCTTCTTGAAATTCACATGACGTTCCTCCACTTCGTCGTTCATGGACGAAGCCCCCAGGATGGCGCCTCCGTGCACCCGGACCAGCAGTTTCCTTTCCTTCAGGATCCGAAGGTCTTTCCTGATCGTCACCTCCGAAACGCCGAAACGTTTGCTGAGTTCGCTGACGTTGACGGAAGAATCGTCCTTCAGGATTTGGAGGATGGCGGAACGGCGGCCTTGGGCGGAATCGTAAATGACCATAGGTTGAGGAATTAGTGTCGGGACAAAGATAGGGTTTTTTTTATACGAAACAAAACGAAATACTTTTTTTGTATAGAAATCGAAACAAAGTGAAATATTATCGTATTTTTTTTGCATCTTCGCAAGGTAAAACCACATAGCATGAAAAAGTACGACATTGCCGCCATCGGCGAACTCAATGTAGACATCATCCTGAACGGCATCGAATCCGAGCCCGAAATCGGCAAGGAGAAGTTCTGCAAGGATATGGTTGTCACGCTCGGCAGCTCCACCGCCATCTTCGCCGCCAACGCGGCCGCCCTCGGCAGCAAGGTCTGTTTCGTGGGCATGGTCGGCAAGGATCCCTTCGGCGAACTGGTATGCACTTCCCTCCAGGCCAAGGGCGTCGACACCAAGTATCTGATCCATGGGAACACCCCCACCGGCGCCACCATCTGCATGAATTATGACGAAGACCGCGCGAACCTGACCTATCAAGGCGCGATGGACGTGATGGGCTTTGACGATATCGCCCCGGAAGTTTTCGCGGAGGCGAAGCACATCCACCTGTCGTCCCTTTTCATGCAGAGCGGCCTTCTGCGGGACATCCACAAAGTTCTGGACGCCGCCGCTGCGAACGGCGCGACCGTTTCCCTGGACACCCAGTGGGATCCGATGGAAACCTGGAAACTCGATTACAGGACCGTCCTTCCCAAGGTGACCGTTTTCCTCCCCAATGAGAAAGAACTCCAGGCCCTGACGGGCACGAAAGACCTGAAGAGCGCCATCGGCGCCGTCCTTCCCTACCTGGGCAACATGATGGTGGTCAAATGCGGCTCCAAGGGATCCCTCCTGGTCCGGAAAGACGGTTCCCGGAAGCTGATGGACGCTTTCCTCAACACGGAAGTCGTGGATGCCATCGGCGCGGGAGACAGTTTCAATTCCGGCTTTGTCAGCGCCTTCGTGAAGGGGATGTCCCCGGACGTGTGCCAGGAGACGGGCAACCTTACCGGTGCCGTGAACACCACGGCCGCTGGCGGAACGGGCGCCTTCACCTCCCTGGATGCAGTCCGCAAGGTCTGCAAGGACCGCTTCGGCCGGGAAATAGCGCTCTGACGTAACAACGAACTTTAACGATATACGCCCATGAAAACGAGAAAACTGCTTGTTTTACTGCTTGCGCTTCCGCTGCTCGCTTACTGCACCAAGCCGGATCCGGACAATGGACAGGAGCAGGAACAAGGACAAGGTCAAGATCAAGGACAAGGGCAGGAGCCGACCCCCGAAGACCCCTTCGCCGACGCCGCTCCCGAGGTGAAGAACGGGGACCTCATCCTCGTCACCAACGCGAAAATGCAGGCATTCCTCGAGGATGTCCAATACCCCGAAAGAGACTATACGGAAACTCACATCCTGGATGAGAAATACGGTCCCACCGCTCCGGGCAATGCGGACAAGCCGCAGGAATACTCCATCCGCTGGACAAAAGCCGATGCGGACGGTGACAAGACCGTAAAACTCTGGGAGGATGACGGCTGGAGCCGCGAAATAAACGTCGAAGGCGGCGAATACTATGTGAACATCATCAACCTCCGCCCGGGCGCCCACTATCATTTCGAAGTGAAAGGTGCCGGCGGCAAGACGGTGACTTCCGGAGAGTTCGACACCAAAGGCCTCGTATACCAGGTCCTCTTCAAAGCCAACGTGCGCAACGCGCGCGACCTGGGCGGATGGAAGACCAAGGACGGAAAGAAAATGGTGAAATACCGCATGATTTACCGCGGCGGCCGTCTGCAGGGCAGCACGCTGACCAGCAAGCGCGGCAAGGAAGACCTGAAGGCCCAGGGCATCCTCGCCCAGCTGGACCTGCGCGGCAAGTCCGACGTGCTGAGCGGTCCCGCCGTGGATTACATGGACTTCTGCGCCCCCGTCATCGAAGAGGGTTACACCCAGATGCTGAAAGACGACGGCGCCAAAGTGAAGCAATGCTTCGAATATGTCGCCAAGTGCGTGAAGGAGAACAAGCCGGTGTACTATCACTGCTCGCTGGGCCGTGACCGCACCGGCACCCTCTCGATGCTCCTGCTGGGCGTTTTGGGCGTCAATGAAGGGGACATTTCCAAGGAATACGAACTCACGCAGTTCGCCCCCTACGAGTGGGCGACTTCCGGTGGCGAAACCACCAAGATGACCCGCCGGGCGGATTATAAGGGCGCCGCCAACTACATCTGGAACAATTTCGTGGGCGAGGGCGAGAGTTTCGCCCAGGGCGTGGAGAAGTACCTGCTCTCCATCGGCGTCAGCCAGGAGACCATCACCGAATTCCGCACCCTGATGCTCGTCTGAATGAACTGAATACACAAAACACCTGTCTATGAACAAGAAATTCTGGGCCTTGATGCTCGTCCTTCCCCTCTGCACTTTCTGCGGCGGCAAGGACAACCCCAAACCCGAACCCGAACCGGAAGTGGATCCCGAAATCGTCATTTCGGGCGACAGCGAATTCAACGTCGGCTGCGAAAGCGGCTCCGGCACCCTTACTTTCACGTCCAATGTCGATTGGACGGCCACCCCCGACGACGCCTGGCTCACCGTGTCTCCGGAAAGCGGCAAGGCTTCCAAGACGCCCGTCACCATCAATTTCACGTACACGCAGAATCCGAATCTGAAGAACCGGTCCACCTATATCGTCATTTCCGCACCCGGAGCGGAGAAGAACATACCTGTCACCCAGGCCGGCGATCCCATGTCCGGCGCGGCTCCCGAGCTGAAGAGCGGCGACAAGGTCCTGGCGAACAGCCCCCTCGTGGAGAAATTCCTCACCGAGGTCACCTACACGGACAAGACTTATAAGGAGGACACCAAGATCTTCGATTACTACGGCGGCTTCGACGGCGTGAACCTCACCTGGGACAACTGGGAGACTGACTGGCCCGACGGTGACAAGCCCCAGTCCTACAGCCTCCGCTGGAAGAAGGAAGACATGGAGTCCGGCAAGATGTCGCTCCACCTGGCCGACGATCTCGGCTGGTCCGGCGACATGGAGATTGCCGAGGGCGCCCGTTATGTGAACATCACCAACCTCGTCCCCAACGACAAGTACACTTACAAGGTGACCACTGCCAGCGGAAAGGTCCTTACCGAGGGTAACTTCACCACTACCGGCACCATCCACCAGTGCTTCTTCTCCGGAAATGTCCAGAAGAAGAAGGGTGTCACCCTCAAGGGCGAAGGTGCGCGCAACTGCCGTGACCTGGGCGGCTGGAAGACCCTGGACGGAAAGACTATCAAGTACCGCAAAGTGTACCGTGGCGGCCGTCTGAATGAGAAATGGACCCCGTATCCGCTCAATGAGCAGGGCCAGAAGGAAGTCCTGTTCGAGGGCATCGGCGCCCAGCTGGACCTGCGTGGTAATTCTGACGTAATCCACGAGCCGGCCGTCGAAGGACTGCTCCACTGCTCGCCCGTCATCGAGCAGGGCGGCAAGACGATGCTTGTCAACGACGCCGCGAAGACCAAGGAATGCTTCCTGTTCGTGGTGAATTGCGTGCGCCAGGGCAAGCCGGTCCATTTCCACTGTTCCCTGGGTCGTGACCGCACCGGTACCCTGAGCATCCTGCTGATGGGTCTGCTGGGCGTCCGCGAAGGTGACATCGCCAAGGAATATGAGCTGACTTACTTCGCTCCCGTGGGCTACAGCGTGTCTTCTTCCGACAAGCAGAGCAATACCAAGCCCATCTTCAAGAACACCCGCAAGGAATGGGTGTACAGCGACGTCGTTCCATATTTCTGGGAGCTGGCCGGTGAAGGCGGCACCTTCGCCCAGGGCGTCGAGAACTATCTCCTGAACGTCGCCGGTGTCGACCAGAAAGACATTGACGACTTCCGCAGTCTGATGTTAGAGTAATTCCATAACCATGAAGAAACTTTTCGTTTTGGCGGCCATGGCCGCCATGGTGTTCTCCTCCTGCGCCAAGAAGGTCAGCACGGATGAATACGGTTACACCGTCAAGGACAACCAGATTGTCTACAACACCCCCGCCCGTCCGGCGGACCAGCAGAGCATGCTGGGCTTCGCGGCCGACCCCATCGAACATGTCCGCATCGGCCTTGTCGGTCTGGGAGACCGCGGCTCCGGCGCCGTGCGCCGCCTGCCGTTCGTTGAAGACGCGACCATCGTCGCCCTTTGCGACCTTTTGCCGGAGCGGGTGGAAAGGGCCCAGGGTATCCTGGAGGAGCTCGGCGCTCCCCGCGCCCTGTATGAATACAGCGGAGAGGAAGGCTACAAGCAGCTCTGCGAGCGGGACGACATCGACTTGGTGTACCTGGCCGTTCCCTGGCAGCTCCACACCCCCATCGCCGTCTATGCGATGGAACATGGCAAGCACGTAGCCATCGAGGTTCCCGCCGCGACGTCCATCAAGGAGTGCTGGGACCTGGTGAACACCTCCGAGCGCACCCGCAGGCACTGCATGATGCTGGAGAACTGCTGCTATGACTTCTTCGAGCTCACCTGCCTGAACATGATCCAGCAGGGTGTCTTCGGCGAGGTCGTCCATGTCGAGGGTTCCTACTGCCACAACCTGGAGCCTTACTGGGACCAGTATCAGGGCGACTGGCGGATGACCTATAACAAGGACCATCACGGCGACGTCTATCCCACGCACGGCATCGGCCCCATCTGCCAGGACATCGACATCCACCGCGGTGACAAGATGGATATCCTCGTGGCCATGGACACCGACGCTTTCGCCGGTCAGGAGATGGCGGACAAGCGCTATGGAAAGGGTGTCGTGGAGAAGTACGCCAACGGTGACAACACCATGACTTTCATCCGCACGCGCAAGGGCAAGACGATTCTGGTCGAGCACAATGTGGTAACGCCCCGTCCTTACAACCGGATGTACCAGGTGACGGGCACCAAGGGCTTTGCGAACAAGTATCCGAACGAGGGTCTCGCCCTGGGCGCCGACATGGTGAAGATGCCCACGGCCTATGACGACCTGGACGCCGAGGAGTACATGTCCGACGCCGAGCGTGACGCCATCATGGAGCAGTACAAGCACCCCATCCTCAAGGATCTGGAGGAGAAGGCGCGCCAGGTGGGCGGTCACGGCGGCATGGATTTCATCATGGACTACCGCCTGATCTACTGCCTCAAGCACGGTCTTCCGCTGGACCAGGACGTGTATGACGCCGCCGAGTGGAGCTCCCTCGTGGAACTGACCGAAGTCTCCATCAACCACGGCAGCATGCCGGTCGTGATGCCGGACTTCACCCGCGGAGAGTGGAACAAGATCCAGGGCCTGAAGTTCGCCATGGCGGAATAACCACTTTCGATGAAAAGGACACACCTATTCTGGACGGCCGTCGCGCTTGCGACGGCCATCTTGGCAGGATGCGGGAAGCCCGTCGCGGAGCCCGTGGATGAACCCGTCGTGGACCCTGCCGAACTGGAAGACTTCGAACTCTCCGTTCCGGTTCCGGAGAACAACTGGATTTATGCCGGAAAACCCACCTTCATCATCCATGCCGAAAACCCGAACAAGGTGGCGGTAAAGGCAGAGGCGAAGGTCCGTATTTCCAAGGACACCGGCGAAGAGGTGATTACCTTCACCCGGGAGGTGGAGGTGCCGGCGAGCGGCTCGCTGGATATCGACATGGCCGTTCCGCAGGAGCTGGAGCCCGGTTTCTACAAGGCGGGCTGCTATGTGAAAGGCCGTTCCGCCCGCATTTTCGGCTTCGGCGTGTCGCCGGAAAAGCTCGTTTCCGCGCCGGACAAGCAAGCGGATTTTGACAGCTTCTGGGATAATGCCAAGAAGCAGTTGGAAAGCATCGAGCTGAAGGCCAATCTCATTGAAATCACCGGCAAGAGTTCCGCGAAATGCAAGGTTTACCTGGTGGAGATTCCGTCTGTTCCGGACGGCCCGACCGGGGAACCCGTCACTGTGCGCGGTTATTATCTGGAACCCCAGGACGGCCAGCCGCATCCGGTGCTGATGCATTTCTACGGCTATGATACCATCGGTAATTATGTAAGCTGCCCGGGGGCCAATAACGGCGACTATGCCGAGTTCTATCTGTCGCACCGGGGCCAGTATATCAATCGGGCGCCCGCCAACAAGCGGGGTGACGGACTGGACATGGACTTCTCCAACATCTATGGGGACTGGTTCGCTTTCCAGTTCGGCGACAAGGACGGGTATTACTACCGGGGCGCGTTCATGGATTGCGTGCAGGCGGTGCGCTTCATGGCCACGCGCCCGACCAGCGACATGAACAATCTCTTTGGCGAGGGATCCAGCCAGGGCGGCGCATTGTCCTATGCCGCCGCGGCCCTGAGCGATTATCCGTTCACCGCCATTGCGCCCTGCGTGGCGTTCCTGGGTGATTACCCGGACTATTTCAAGATTGTCTCCTGGCCCGCCAGTACCGCGAAGACCGCCTGGAAGAAGTACACGGAAACGCACTCCGGCCTGACCGAAGCGGATATGTACACCTTCCTGTCTTACTTCGACACGAAGAACCTGGCTACGCGCATCCAGTGCGCCGTCATCGCCTGCAGCGGCCTGCAGGACACCACCTGCCCGCCGCACACGAACACGGCGCCCTTCAACAACCTCACCGTCACGGACAAGGTGATGTACTATTATCCCGAGCTTGGACACCAGATTCCGAGCAACTGGCCGAGCCTCTATACAAAGTTCTTCAAGGAACGCATCAAATAAACCCGAATGAATATGAAACGGTTGGCATTTGCACTCGTTGGTTGCGCCGCCCTGCTGCTGGCGGCCGGATGCGCCCGGGACCGGGCGGTCGTAAGCGGTGACTTGAAAGTGACCGTGGACGAAGGGATGCGTCTCTCCGTCTCCACGGCGCTCGCTGATTCGCCCCTCGTCCAGGATGGCGCGGATTTCAGCGGTATCACGGTGGACGGGCAGATGCCCGCCTTCACCCTGGTCAAGACGGAAAAGAAGGCCGTCCAGGACGGTTTCGGTCCCGGAACCGCCTTTGTTTTCCGGGGTGAAGCGGTCCTGGCAGGTGGCAAGCTGAAAGAAGCTTTGACGTTGACGACCTATGAACGTTTTCCGGGCACTGTCGTGGCGAAGGCGGCGTTCACGAACGCCACCGGCACCTCTGTTTCGGTGAATGGCTGGACCATGGACCGTTTCGATGTGATCGGCGGAGACCCCGGTCCCGCTTTCTGGAGCTTCCAGGGACAGTCGACGGAGGCCCGGGCGGACTGGATATTCCCCATTCCGGATACGTTCTACCAGAAGAACTTCATGGGCATGAACGGCTCCGACTATGGTGGAGGAACTCCCATCACCTGCCTCTGGCGCCGGGACGCCGGCCTGGCTGTCGGCCATCTGGAGCCCGTCCCGCAGCGGGTGAGCCTGCCGGTGGAGAAAAAGGCGGGTGAAAAGACGGCGGCCGTTTCCGTCGTCAAGGAGTTCGACACCCCCGTGGTACTGGAAGACGGCGCCTCGCTGGAGACGTACACGACCTTTTTCCATGTGTTCAAGGGCGACTGCTTCGGCGCCCTGCGCCATTACGCGCAGTTGCTGGAATGTGTGGGCATTGTTATGCCCGAGAGCGAGCCGGATGCTTTCGAGCCGGCCTGGTGCGCCTGGGGTTATGAGCGGCTGTTCACCATCGACGAGATCGTGGGCACGCTGCCCAAGGTCAAGGAACTGGGCTTCAAGTGGGCCACGCTGGACGACGGCTACCAGATTGCGGAAGGCGATTGGGACCTCAATACGGACCGCTTCCCCCGCGGGGATGCCGACATGAAGTACATGGTGGACAAGATTCACGAGTACGGCCTGAAGGCCGACCTGTGGTGGGCGCCGTTCGCGGCCGATCCCGGCACGAAATTCCTTGAGGAGCATCCTGATGCGGTGATCCTGGACAAAGACGGGAAGCCCGTGGGCATTTCCTGGTGGGACAGCTGGTACCTGTCCCCGGTGGATGCGGACGTCCGTGCCGAAACCAAGCGCCTCGTGGAGAAATTCTTCCAGGACTATGGCTACCAGGGGCTCAAGCTGGACGGCCAGTATATGAATTGCGTCCCGCCGGACTACAACCCGGCCCATCATCCGGACGATCCGGAGAAGGTTACCCGCGAACTGCCGAGTATCTTCAAGTTGATTTTTGAGACCGCCCGGAGCATCAATCCGCATGCCGTCCTCCAGTATTGCCCTTGCGGCGACTGTTTCTCCGTGTACAATCTGCCCTACACCAACAAGACGGTGTCTTCCGACCCGCTGAGCAGCTGGCAGATCCGCACCAAAGGCTATGTCCTCCGCGCCCTGGCGCCCAAGACGGCCTATTACGGAGACCATATCGAGCTCTCCGACGGCGGCAACGATTATCCGACGCAGCTGGGCATCGGCGCGGTCATCGGAACCAAGTTCACCTGGCCGAAGGAGAATCCGCGTCTGAAGAAGGGCGAAGAAGGTTACCTTCTCACGCCCGAACGGGAGGCCCTGCTGAAAAACGCGCTGGACATCTATTACACCAAGGATCTCGCCCACGGCGAGTATGTCTCCGGCCTGTACGACATCGGCTTCGACTATCCTGAGACGCATGTCATCCGGAAAGACGGTGTCCTGCACTATGCGTTCTTCACGCATGAAAATGCCGCTCCGGTCCGGGAAGTGGAACTGCGCGGCCTGGAAGCCGGTCGCAGCTACCGCCTGACGGACTACTACAACCACACGGACCTGGGTGTCGTCACGGCCGGGGAAAAGACCATCCTGCCCGTTCCCGTGGAGGGCGCCCTGCTGGTGGAAGCCATTGAGGTTCAATAAGACGGGCGGATTTTTCCCGCCGGTTGTTTGCTTTCATTTCGAAAAACCGTATCTTGCGGTCCTATGAAGTGGGATAAGAACTATCTGAGACGGACGATTCGCTATTACGCGAACATCTACGACCATATCGACACGGATGACGCGGCGCAGCGCATCAAGAACGCCATCTGGTTCCGCGGCCCGAATGTCTGGATCCTGGCGTTTTCGATCATCATCGCTTCCGTCGGCCTCAATGTGAATTCGACGGCGGTTATCATCGGCGCGATGCTCATTTCCCCGCTGATGGGACCGATCATCGGCACGGGACTGGCGATTGGAACCAATGACGTGGACCTGCTGAAAACGACCTTCAAGAACCTGCTCGTGATGGTGGGTATTTCCCTGGCCGCATCCACCCTGTTCTTCCTGCTGTCCCCGTTGGACCTGATCAATCCGACAGAACTGGAAGCCCGGACGCATCCCACCATATACGATGTCCTCATCGCCCTGTTCGGCGGCCTGGCGGGCATCCTGGAAAACAGCCGCAAGGAGCGGGGTACGACCATTGCGGGCGTCGCGATTGCGACGGCCCTGATGCCGCCCCTGTGCACGGCGGGGTATGGTCTGTCCTGCCTGAATTTCCACTATTTCTTCGGGGCGATGTACCTGTTCATCATCAACGGAGTCTTCATCACCCTGGCCACCTACGTGATGGTCAAGTACCTGCGCTTCAAGACCGTGACCGGTATCGACCCGGCGCTCGCCCAAAAACGCAGCCGGCTGATGAGCGCCATCATCGCCATCGTCGTCATTCCCAGCATCATTTCGGCGATCGGCATGGTGAAGGACAACAATTTCGAACGGAATGTCGAGGCCTTCGTCCGGGAGAACAAACTGGTTTCCCGCTCCTACATCTATGATTGGCGCATCTACAACGACCATGGACGGAAAGTGGAGCTCTCCTTAACCGGAGAGCCCCTTTCCTACGAAGCGCAGACGGCTTTGTACGCATCGGCGCGGAGTCATCGCATCAAGGACGACCAGCTCATCATCAAGGAGCATTCCTTGGGCATGACCGGGGAAGAGATGAACGAGATGGTCCGCGAGATCTACGACAAGACCGACCGGGACATGGCGGAGAAGGAAGCGCAGCTGGATCACATCCAGGCCCGCCTGGATTCCCTGACCCGGCTCGTGGAGTCGCTGGTCGTGAATCCCGATATCCCTATCAATCCGGCGGGGAAACCATAATCATCGTTCCCGTCAGTCAAGCTTGTCGAAGGCCTGGGACAGGTCGTCGATAAGGTCGTCCACGTGCTCGGTGCCGATGGACAGCCGGATGGTGCTCTGGTAGATTCCCTGATCCGTGAGTTCCGCTTCCGTCAGTTGCGAGTGCGTGGTGGTGGCGGGGTGGATGACCAATGACTTGACGTCGGCCACGTTCGCGAGGAGGGAGAAGATCTGCAGGGAATCGATGAAGCGGAAGGCTTCGGCTTTCCCGCCCTTGATCTCGAAGGTGAAGATGGAGCCACCGCCGTTCGGGAAGTACTTCCGGTAGGTCTCATGGTCGGGATGGTCCGGCAGGGAAGGATGGTTGACCTTGGCCACCCGGGGGTGCTTGGACAGGAAGTCCACGATTTTCAGCGCATTGGCGACGTGCCTTTCCACCCGGAGCGAAAGGGTTTCCAATCCCTGCAGGAAAATGAAGCAGCTTACCGGGGAAAGCGTTGCGCCGGTGTCCCGGAGCAGGATGGCGCGGGCGCGGGTGATGTAGGCGGCGGGGCCGACCGCATCGGCGAAGACGATGCCGTGATAGCTGTTCTCCGGTTCCGTGAACTGCGGGAACTTGCCGGACGCCTTCCAGTCGAAATTCCCCGAATCCACGATGACGCCGCCGATGGTGGTACCGTGACCGCCGATGAACTTGGTGGCGGAATGGACCACGATGTCGGCGCCGTGCTCGATGGGCCGGAGCAGGAACGGGGTGGCGAAGGTGTTGTCCACCACCAGGGGAATCCGGTGGCGATGTGCGATTTCCGCCGCTTTCTCAATGTCGATGACGTTGCCGTTGGGATTGCCGAAGGTTTCGATGAACAGGAGCTTCGTTTCCGGGCGGATGGCCTTTTCGAAGTTTTCCAGGTTGGAAGGATCGACGAAGGTGGTGGAGATGCCATAGGGGACGAGCGTGTGCTGCAGCAGGTCGTAGGTGCCGCCGTAGATGGTCTTGGCCGCCACGACATGGTCGCCCGCACGGGTGATGTTGAGGATCGCGTACGTGATGGCGGCGGCGCCGGAAGCCACGGCGAGGGCGCCCACACCGCCTTCCAGCGCGGCGATGCGCCGCTCCAGGATGTCCTGGGTAGTGTTGGTCAGGCGGCTGTAGATGTTGCCGGGATCGGCCAGGCCGAAGCGCGCCGCCGCGTGCTCGCTGTTATGGAATACATAGGATGAAGTCTGGTAGATAGGGACCGCGCGAGCGTCGGAAGCGGGGTCTGCATGCTCCTGTCCCACGTGGAGCTGAAGGGTTTCGAAGCGGAGTTTCTGAGTAGCCATAATTCGTGTGTTTTTCTGCTTGCAAAGTTAGATTGATTGGGTTTTTCAAACAAGAAACTTTGAAAAATAAGTGTTTTACGCTAAATTTGCCGGTATTAACAGGGGATATGCTCAAATACACATGGGCAAAGACCTCCCTGGCAGAAGAATCCGCTATGACAGAAACACTTGACAAAACCGACATCCAGATGCTCCGCGTCCTCCAGCAGAATGCCCGCATCACCGTGAAGGACCTGGCCCTGAAGGTCCACCTTTCCCCTACGCCCGTCTTCGAACGCCTGCACCGGCTGGAGAACGAAGGCTATATCCGCCGCTATACGGCCGTCCTGGACGCCGCCAAACTGGGCCGCGGCTTCCTGGTTTTCTGCAGCGTGCGCCTGCGGAGGATGGGAAAGGAGATTGCCAACGATTTCGTGGACCGGGTGAAGGACATCCCGGAAGTGGCCGAATGCTACAACATCTCCGGAGATTTCGATTACCTGCTGAAGATCTACGCCCCGGACATGCAGTACTACAACAATTTCCTGATCAACACCCTCGGTACCATCGACAGCCTGGGCTCTGTCCAGAGTTCCTTCGTGATGAGCGAGATCAAGAACAACTATGGGCTGCCGTTATGACGGAAATCCAGGATTAATTCGTAACTTGCCTTTCCAATCAATCTCGGAATTATGAACAGAAAGAAACTCATTGCCCTTGCGGCCGCGCTGACGGCCGCCGCCGTGGCGTGCTTCGCGCAGACGGAAAAGACCCAGGTCATCGAAGAAGGCGGTACCGGCCCCTGGAAGGCCGTCGCCGTGGGAGACGCCGGTCTTCCGACGCATACGATCTACCGTCCGCAGGACCTCAAGGCGTATGTCCAGGAGAACGGGAAGATTCCCGTGCTGCTGTATGCCAATGGCGCCTGCGCCAACAACAACCTGGAGATGAGCCGTTTACTGAGCGAGGTTGCCTCCTACGGCTATCTCGTCCTGGCCATCGGCCCCTATGAGGATATGCCGGACGACAAGTTCTACGCCCAATGGAAGGGAGTCGTCAGGGGGTGGTATCCTGAAACGAAGGAAGTGGCCATCATGGGCAACGGTGAACGGCTGACGCCTTATACGGAGGCCGAACTGGCCGCCCGGGCCGCGGAGCAGGAAGCGGCGCGGAAGGTCGCGGAAGCCGCCGCGAAGAAAAACAAGGGCAAGAAGGCCGCTCCGGCCCCGGCCCCGTTCCGCACCTATCCGAGGCAGCTGCTCGAGGCGATGGACTGGATTACCGACCAGTGCGCCGATCCCAAGAGCGAGTATTATCACCTGGTGGACCTGGACAAGGTCGCCGCGATGGGCCAGTCCTGTGGCGGCGCCCAGGTGCTCGCCGTGGCACATGACCCGCGGATCAAGACCTGCATGATCTTCAACTCCGGCATGGGCGAAATGGCCATGAGTGGCGCTTCGAAGGAGTCCCTCGCCAACCTTCACACCCCGATGCTGTATATCAACGGCGGTACGGCCGACGTGGCCTACGAGAACGCCAACGGTGACTACAAGCGGATCAAGGAGCTTCCTGTCGTGAAGATTTCCACCCTGGACGGCCACCACGGCACCTATTACGAGAAGCACGCCGGCAGCTTCGCCGTCGTGGCCCGCATGTGGCTCAACTGGCAGCTCAAGGGCAAGCTCGGAGACTCCGCGCTCTTCCTGAACGACGAGTACGGAAAGGCCCTCTATCCGGAGTGGACCTTCGACCGGAAGAACTGGTAGGTCTCTTTCGGCATGAACGCCTGGGGTATGGCGCCGTAGAAATGTTCTGATGCGCAGGATCCTTATATTGCTGGCCGCGGTTTCGGCCCTGTCGGCCCGGGCGCAGGTTCCCGACTGGGAGAATCCTGCCGTACTGGGAATCAATAAACTGCCTTATCACGCGACGCTTCAGCTGCCTTCGCGGGAGAAGGAGTGTGAAGAGATCATGAGCCTGGACGGACAGTGGCGTTTCCACTGGAGCCGGAATCCGGAAGAGCGTCCGGCCGATTTCTACCGGGAAGATTATGATGTCAGCCGCTGGGGAACGATCACCGTCCCCGGAAACTGGCAGACGCAGGGTTATGGTACGCCCATCTATATCAACATCAACTATCCGTTCCGACGGGACCGGCCGAGCGTGACTTCCGAGCCGCCCCGGGATTGGACCGCCTATGAAAACCGCAATCCCGTCGGTTCGTACGTGACTTTTGTGGATGTTACGAAGGAGATGCTCGGCAAGAACCTCATCCTTCATTTCGGGGGCGTGCATTCCGCCATGTATGTCTGGGTGAACGGTCAGAAAGTCGGTTACAGCCAGAACTCCATGTCGCCGGCCGAATTCGACGTGACCGGATATCTGCGTGCGGGACGGAACAGACTGGCCGTGGAAGTGTACCGCTGGAGTGACGGCAGCTATCTCGAAGACCAGGATATGTGGCGGCTTTCCGGCATTTTCCGCCCCGTGCAGCTCTGGGTGCGTCCTCTGGCGCACATCGCCGATTACCGGGTGACGGCCGAGCCGGATGCCGGTTACGGCCGGGCGTCGGTCAAGGCCTGCGTCTTCGTCTGCAATACCGGTGGAAAGACGGAGAAGAACCTGCAGGCCGTCCTTTTGCTGGACGGGAAGGAGACGGCGGGTTCCGTGAAACGGCTGGCCGCCGGCGACACGACCCTGGTGGAGCTGAACTGCGAGTTGAGGAATCCGAAGCTTTGGTCGGCTGAAAAACCCAACCTGTATCCCTTCAGCGTGGAACTGCGGGACGGGAAAGGCCGGGTGGTGGAGCATTTCGACTATCATCTGGGTGTCAAGAAAGTGGAGGTCGCCGGTGAAGTGTTCAAGATCAACGGAAAGAATGTGAAACTGCGCGGCGTGAACCGGCATGACCATCATCCCCGAACCGGCCGCTATGTCGATGACGCCACCTACGAGGAGGACATCCGCCTGATGAAGCAGGCCAACATCAATTTCCTGCGCACCAGCCACTACCCCGACCGGGAATACCTTTACGAGCTTTGCGACCGCTGGGGCCTTTATGTCATGGACGAGGCCAACCAGGAATCGCACGGATACGGCTATGCCAACCACGAGATGGGCGAAGACCCGGCCTGGGAGAAAGCCCATGCGGACCGGGCAGAATCGCTGGTGAAACGCGACTTCAACCATCCCTGCGTCATCCTCTGGAGCCTAGGCAACGAGGGCGGAGTGGGCCCCAACATCAAGGCCATGTACGACAAGGTCCTTGAGCTGGACAGCACTCGGCCGCCTTTTTATGACAGTGACCGCCGCTACAGCTGCATCTGGGACGACAGTTACCTGTATCCCGACCAGCTTCGCGACGCCGCCCGGAAGGTGACGGACAAGCCTTTCATGATGCGTGAATATGCCCATGCCATGGGCAATTCGGGCGGCAACCTGCAGGAATACTGGGACGTGATCTATGCCGACAGCACCATCGTCGGCGCCGCCGTCTGGGACTGGGTGGACCAGGGCCTGGAAAAGGACGGTCATTATGCCTATGGCGGGGATTTTGGCGACCGGCCCAATGACGGGAACTTCTGCATCAACGGGCTCGTCGGCCCGGACCGCACACCCCATCCGCATTATTACGAGGTGCAGCACGTTTACCAGCCCCTGCAGTTTGTGCTGGAGGGAGACGAACTACGGATTGTCAACCGGGATTACTTTACCGAGGTTGAAGAATACGAGATTGTCCGGGACACGGTTCATATCGACGACGAAACGCTGCTGAATGTCAGTGCCCGCCTGCGGCATGACACCCCCTGGGCCCCTGCGGGCTTCGTTGTGGCCAGGGAGCAGTTCGTGCTGATACCGACGGCTTTCCGTCCGTCCTTCGCCGGCGGTTCCGTCCGGGCGGAGCGAATGGAGGATGGCGTCATTGTGAAAACGGAGCGGGGAAGCGTGACCATCGACCCGGCAGGAGCTTTGTGCAGCTGGGTGAACGACGGACAGGAAATGCTCCGGGCTCCACTGGAGCCTTATTTTTGGAAGCCGGAGAATGACAACCAGCGGGCCGCGCACTTTGCACAGCGCCTGGCCGTCTGGGAAGAAGCGGCGGCCAAACGCGAAGTCAAGGCGGTCCATCTGGAAGAAGCGGAGGGATTCTGCCGCGTTTCCTTTGAGATGTCACTGCCCGTGGGGGCGGACCTGGTCCTGAACTATTGCATCGGCGGCGGTGACATCCGGGTGGAGATGGATTATCGGCCCGTCGCGACCGACATTCCCCTTATCCCCAAGTTCGGCATGCGGATGCGCATCCCTGCCGATTATACCCGGATACGCTATTATGGACGCGGTCCATGGGAAAACTATCCGGACCGCAAGCTGTCCGCCTTCCTGGGCGTCTATGAAATGCCTCTGGCCGATTTCGAGACCGAGTATATCCGTCCGCAGGACAACGGAAACCGTTGCGATGTCCGCTGGTTCGAGGCGGCTTCAGACGGCGGGAAACTGCGTATAGAAGGCCTCCAGCCGCTTTGCATCCGTGCCTGGGATTACGGCGAGGAGGATTTGGCAACCGCCGCTCATCCCGACGAACTGAAGCGGGGTGACTTCGTGAACCTGAACATCGACCTGGATATACATGGCGTGGGCGGCACCGACACCTGGGGCCGGCGCACCTTGCCGCAGTATACGATTGACGGAAACCGGCCGCATGCGTACGGTTTCATCCTTCGGGCCGGGGGCGAATAAGAGGGGTCTTTCTCCTACGGGGTCACCAGCCGGACGCCGTAGATCTCGCCGACCTGCTTGCCGGGCTTCGCGACAAACTTCACGCGTACCTGGTCCTTTCCTTCCAGCATGGAGGTGGGGATGGGGAAGGTCTCGTATTTGAATTCCGAGATGCGGTACTTGCCCGTGTTGTTCACGCTGGTAAGGAGTTCGTCGTCGACAAAGATGTCGAACTCATGGGTCTTCCATTCGCCCACGCCCCAGAACTGCAGGCGGAGACTGAGGTCCGTCCGCCCGTCCGTCTTCATCAGGTAGCTGAAGAAGCGGCCGTTGCGGGCGTCGCGGAAGAAGACGTCATTGTTGTTGCCCGTGGAGGAGCCGTTGGTTTCCATCTTGTGGTCGGTCTCGGGCTGCTGCTCGCCGGGCTGGACCTTGTCCACGGTGCGCGCTTCCAGTTCCTGGCGCTCCTTTTCGGCGCGGGCCAGACCTTCCAGATAGTCCTTGTAACCTTGCTCCGAGAGCGTCAGCCAGTACATCATGTAGCGGGCGTCGTGGATTTCGAAGAAGGGCTGGATCTCGTTCCGGATGGGATTCTCCATCTTTATATCCAGGGTATAGTGCAGGGGCTTTCCGGCGACGGGCTTCAGGTGGTCGGCAATCCGGTCGATATGGTCGTCGATGAGGATGGGAGCGCCGTCCAGGGGCAGTTTCGCGCCGCTGGCGTACTGTCCGAAGCGGCTGTCATCGGCAATCAGGTGCGCCAGGTCCTCCGTGCCGGTCTTCATGCCCAGCAGGATGGGGCCGTGCATCAGGGCCACGTACTTCGGCACGTTCGGCAGGTATTTCACGCTGCTGTGCATCGGGAAGTTGATGTCGATGACATCGCCCTTCTTCCATTTACGGTCGATGGTGACATAGCTGCCGGGGCCGGTGATGATCTCGACCGGTTTCCCGTTCACCTTGACGGAGAACTCGCCGGGTTTCACCCAGCCCGGGTAACGGACAAGCACAGGGAAGGTTCCCTTGCCGCCGGCAATCGTGATACGGCTTGTCTCACCATAGGGGAAACCGGTTTCCTGGCGCAGTGTAACGCCCTTTTCGCGCCAATTCAGCTCCGATGATACGAAGAGATTCACGAACAGGGCGTTTCCCTTGTGGGTATAGATGAACTGGCCGTACTTGCCGTGGTTCTCCATGCCGGTACCCACGCAGCACCACATGGCCTCGTTCGGGGCGGAGTAGTTGCGGTAGTGGCGCGGGCGGGCCGGAGTGAAGTACACGTAGCCGCCGTGTTCGGGGTGCTGGGTGGAGAGGATGTGGTTGAAGGTGGCGAGTTCGTAGTAGTCGGCATAACGGGCGTCCGGGTTGCGGCGGTGGAGGTGCTCCGTGAGCCGCAGCATGTTGAAGGTGTTGCAGGACTCTGGGCCGTCGATGTCGTTGATGAAGTCCGTGCAGGCCTCCCGGCTGGGGAAGTGCTCGCGTCGGCTGTTGCCGCCGAAGGCCAGCGAGCGCTCGCCCGTGACGATGTCCCAGAAAAACTCCGCGGCATCGTTGAAGGTCTCGTCACCGCTGAGTTCAGCGATGCGTGCGAAGCCGACGGCCTTGGGCACCTGCGTGTTGGCGTGCAGGTTGTCCAGGCGGTCCACCCGCTGCGACATCTGGTCCAGCAGCATCCGGTGGGAGAAGCGGCGGGCGACGGTGAGATACTTGGGATCCCCGGTGATGGCGTAGGCATCGACCAGGACCTCGTTCATGCCGCCGTGCTCGTTGCCCATCATCTGCTCCATCTGGGCGTCGCTGAGACCGGCCGTCAGGTCGATGGCCCAGTCGCAGAAGCCCAGGAACAGGGCTTTGGCCTGCTCGTTGCCGCAGTACAGCCACGCATCGCGCAGGCCCGCGTACATCTTATGCAGGTTGTAGAACGGGGCCCAGGCGCGGGAATACACCTGGAAATCACCCTTCTTGAAGTTGCTCCAAATGTTTTCACTGTCCGGCATGCCGCCCACGTAGCCCTTGCCCCACTCGGGGTGGTTCTTGACGTTGGCATCGGCGCATATCTGAAGCTCGGAGATCATGTACTCCATCCGGCGTCGGCACTCTTCGTTGCCCGTTGCAGCATTCATGGCCATCGCCGCCAGGTAGTGGCCACCCACATGGCCGTCCAGGCCGTCCCAGTTGGGGTAGGCCTTCTTCCTGGGCTCCAGCCCGGCCTGGATCCGGTAGGGAGCCAGGAGCCGGTCGCAGTCGTACTGCAGCAGGGTCCGGATGTTGAGGTCCCGGGCCTTCTGCAGGGGGCCGTCCAGCAGTTTCACATCACCCAGGGGGAACTCGTCGGCATACAGCCGGTCCTGGGCCTGGCCGGCCACGGTCCACGCCGCCGCCAGCAGAAAGAGCGCTAATTTCTTCATCATACGGCGAATATACGAATTTAATCCGTTGTCCGTAAAATCCAGGGGCGATAAAAATCCCCAAAAATGGGGATTGTGCCGTTTTCGGCAGGGCTGTAACTTTGCCACCCGAAAACAGAGATGCTATGAAAAGATTCTTCATCATCCTTTTCGTCAGCCTCGCGACCCTTCTTCCAGCCGCGGCACAGCGCCTGACGGTGGGTGGCTACGGCGAAGTCGCCCTAAGCCGCAACTTCTACAGTGACAACGTTTACCGCTATTCTTCCGCGGCTTCGCACCAGGGCGAGCAGCACGGCCGTTTCGACATCCCCCATGCCGTCATCTATTTGGGATACGATTTCGGGAAGGGCTGGTCCATGCAGACGGAAATCGAGTTCGAGCACACCGGGACCGGCACCGCTTCCGAGAAGGAATTCGAGGAAGCCGGCGAGTGGGAGACCGAAGTGGAGAAAGGCGGAGAAGTGGAACTGGAGCAGTTCTGGATCCAGAAAAGCTTCCGGCCAGAGTTCAACGTGCGCGTAGGCCACATGGTCGTTCCCGTGGGTGGTTTGAACAATGCCCATGAGCCCCTGAACTTCTTCACCGTCTATCGTCCGGAAGGAGAGAGCACGATTCTTCCTTCCACCTGGCACGACACAGGCATCAGCCTGTGGGGCCGGACGGCCCATTGGCGTTACGAGGCCCAGGTCATCGCCGGCCTGGATGCTTATCTGTTCAATACCGAAAATTTCATCAAGAACGGCGCCGGCTCACCCTTCGAGTTCAAGGCGGCCAACCAGCTGGGCTTCGCCGCCCGCATCGACAACTATTCCGTGCATGGCCTGCGCCTTTCCCTGAGCGGTTTCTATGGCCGCGCATTCAACAATACCTATCCCTACGAGGTGATTGCCGAATCTTCCCGCTACGCGGGCGTCGTGGGCCGTACGGCCGTGGGCGCTTTTGACTTCGAGTACAAAGGCCGCCGTTTCATTGCCCGCGGCAATGCCGATTATGGCTATGTGGGTGATGCGGCGATGATCAGCTACATGAAGCGCAACCGTTCCGCCAACAACGCTCCGTACAAGAAATCCGCCGTGGGCAAGGGCGCGATGGCCTTCGGTTGTGAGACCGGTTACGACATCCTGCCCTGGTTCCGCCAGGGGGAGCAGCAACTCTTCGTCTTCGGCCGATACGAGTATTACAATCCTTTCATCCCCGATGCGGGCGAGGAACCGGCCGAATGGACGGTAAAGAACCGCATAGCCGTGGGTTTCAATTATTTCCCGATTCCGCAGATTGCCGTGAAAGCGGAGTATTCGCACCGCTTCCTGAAGGCCGGGTACAATCCCGAGCCGTCCGTGAGCCTCGGCATCTGCTACATGGCTTTTTTCAATAGAAAATAACTTAAACAATGAGCGATATGAAAACATTCAAACTGGTTGGCGTCCTGGCCGTCGCGGCCGTGACGCTCCTCTCCTGCAACAAGGATCCGAAGGCGGAAGCCGGCCTCACGGAGCAGGAGAAGGCACTCAAGGCGGCCGTGGAAAGTTATGTCCCCGGCGTGATTTACAAAGTTTACGGCAATCTGGCCGACGAGGCGGAAACCCTCTACAATCAGCTTTCCGACCTGAAGAAGAAAGATACATACGCCCAGGCCGACATCGACCGGATTTGCACGACCTTCCTCTCCGCCCGCAAGTGGTGGGAGCAGAGCGAAGCCTTCCTGTACGGTGCGGCGACGGCCTATGGCATCGACCCGCACATCGACTCCTGGCCGCTGGACAAAGACAAGCTCGCGAAGAGCCTCTCCAACGCGGAAACGATCGCCGATCTGGACGAGGAAGGTGCCGGTGCCGTGGACGAGGTGGGCGCCGCTTCCCTGGGTTTCCATGGGATCGAGTTCATTATCTTCCGGGATGGCAAGAACCGGACGGCCGCGGCGCTCGGCGGAGTGGAGGATGACGAGGCTTTCGCCGGCCGCAACGTCACCGGAAAAAGTGAAGTGATTTTCGCGGCTGCCGTGGCCGAGGACCTTCGGAACTACTGCTTCGAGCTCCAGGCCGCGTGGGATCCGGACTGCCCGGCCGACCGCATCGCGCTGGTGGAGGATGAGCTGGAACTGAACACCGTGATGGACAGCGGCCTGACCTATGGCGAGAACCTGCTCCAGACCGGTAACGCCGGCAGCACCTACCGGAGCTGGCCCGAGGCCGTTTCCAGCATCCTGGTCGCCGGTTGTTCCAATATCTGCAACGAGGTGGCCAACACCAAGATCGGCACGGCGCACTATGTGAACAGCAAGGATTACGATCCGGACTATATCGAGTCGCCCTACTCCAAGAAGTCCTATCAGGATTTCAAGGACAACATCCTGTCCATCCAGTACAGCCTGTTCGGCGGACAGGGCCTGGACAAGGCCGCCAGCGCGTCCGTCATGCAGTTTGTGAAGGACAACGGCTGGGCGAAGGCTTCTTCCCTGGAGTCGGCCCTGAAAGAAGCCGTGTCATCCCTGGATGCCTGCATCGCCAGCGGAAAGGCTTTCGTGGACGATCCTACGGCCGCTGTCGCCGAGACCGCCATCGTGAAGATCAACGCCCTGGACGCGCTCCTGAACGAAGCGGCGGACTGGATTGCAAAACTGTAGGCCTATGCGTACATCGAATTATCTTCTGATGCTGGCCGTTGCGGTATTCTCCGTGACGGCTTGCGTGCATGGCAACGACGTGCCCGTTTATGAGTCCGACGCGAAATACGTGGGTCAGGCCGTCGGGAATTTCACGGCAGACGAATGGTATCCCGGCGGACGGCTGGGAACGACGGACAATGTGTCCGAGGGTTGCTATGAGGACGAGGCGCCTGCCGTTGCCGAGCAGGGTCTCGAAAATGCTTTCAACCATGGCGAGATGTTCTTCGAACGCAATGTGACGCTGAATACGGCGCCGTTCCGAGGACTGGGACCCGCTTCCGTGCGGAAGTCCTGCCTGGACTGCCATCCGGCCTACGGGCACGGGAAATGGCAGGGCGTGTATGAAGCCAACACGTCCCGCTCCTTTGGCAACGGCTATCTGCTTGTGGTCTATTATGCCAATGAACCTGGCAGCAACGACGGCGCCTATGTGTCCGAAGTGACCGGCATGCCCCAGACGATGGCGGCCGAACCCTTCCTTCCGCCCATCGACGAGAAAGGCATCCATCTGAGCTGGATTCCGGTTTCCGCTATGGAAAGCGGCCTGCCGATGACGTTCCCCGACGGGGAGAAGTATGGTCTTCAGTATCCGGAGCTGACTATCGACAAGTCGGCGTTCAACACCAATCCGAACCCGTATGACACGGCGGACGAGAAAGGGCTGACGATGGGCTTCCGCCTGGAATCCACCATCGGCGTCATCGGTGTCGGTCTGATCGACGCGATTCCGGAGGACGCCATCCGGGAGCAGTACCGCGCAGAGGCCCCGTATGTGGAACTGAATCCGGCGTTCTGGGACAAGGGAGCCAATGACTTCGCGGCATCGGCCTTCTATGGGAACTGGCAGAAGGGATCCCTGGGCGACGGTTATCTCGCTGACGGGACCTTCGTCGAGCGGGGAACTTACGCGCCCGTCAAGCGTTTCACCTACGCGATGACCCGCGGCACGCTGCAGGACGGCGCCGGCGCCAATGCCATCTGGAACATCACCAACGTGTCCCGTCCGGACCGTCCGTATCTGTACACCACCGTCGCCTGGGCCCGGAAGATGTCGGAGACCCCGTCCGTCATCCAGGCTATCCGGAAAGAAGGGGAGGCTTCCCCTTATTATGTCGATGTGGATAAGGACGGAACCGTGACCGATGCGGAGATTTCCGAGGCGGTCCTCGCGCTCTTGAGCCCGTCTACGAACCAGTTCGACAACCCGTATCACAACTTTGAACCCGAGATGGCGGCTGACGATTTCTACGACTTCATGGTCTGGCATCGCGGCCTTTCCATCCCGCGCGCCCGCAACCTGCATGACAAAGATGTTCAGCGGGGTAAGGAACTCTTCAATAAGATGGGCTGCGCGGCTTGTCACAAGCCGTCCTGGGAGACCAAGGAGGACAACTACTGGTCGCCGGCGATGAACGAAGGGAAGCCGCTGCCGCGCTATGCGAACCAGACCATCTGGCCGTACTCCGACTTCATCCAGCACCGCCTGTACATGAAGAACGACATTCACGGTACCTGGTGCCGTACCACGCCGCTTTGGGGCCGCGGCTTGTCCGCCGTGAATACCGGCGCCTCCGACCGCCTGCACGACTGCCGGGCCCGGAATGTCGTGGAAGCCATCATGTGGCACGCCTATTCCAAGGACAGCGACGGTTACAAGTCCGCCGAACAGTTCTATCACCTGTCCAAGGAAGACCGCGATGCGGTGGTGAAATTCATTGAGTCCATCTGATGGACAATTACGGTTAAATTTGTATATTTGCTGTTCAATCAACACTTTCTGCTGAATGAAACGAACTTGCAAGTATTTGTCCTTTGGCGCGGCGGCGGTCCTCATCGCGATGATGATGGCCGCCACCGTCGTCGAAAAAATCCACGGGACACCGGTGGCGTTCCAATGGTTCTACCATAGTCCCCTGTTCATCATCCTTTGGGCCGTCGCGGCCGTCGCCGGACTGATCTATCTGGTGATGGCGGGTACGCCGAAGCGGGTGTGCACCATGGCCCTTCACATCGGCCTGGCCGTCATCCTGGCCGGTGCACTGGTCACGCATCTCTTCGGAGAGAGCGGCAGCATCCACCTGCGGGAAGGAGAGACCACGGCGTCTTATGAACTGGACGATGAGACCCCGGCGACGCTTCCTTTCAGCATCCGGCTGGAAAAGTTTGCCATCGACTATTACGAAGGTACCCGGCGTCCGCTCGACTATCGGTCCGACATTACCTTTCTCCCCGAAGGAAATGCCGTCCGGATCTCGATGAACAACATCGCCAAGTACCATGGCTACCGGTTTTATCAGGCCGATTATGACGAGGATGGATTGGGCAGCATCCTCGCGGTGAGCCACGATCCTTGGGGTGTGGGCATCACCTATGCGGGCTATCTTCTGTTGCTTCTGTCCATGATTGGGTTCTTCTTTGAGAAGGACACGGCGTTCCGGAAGGCCCTGCGGCGGGTCGCGACGATGACGGCGGCGGTGGCGCTCTTCGCGCTTGCCCCTGCACCGGCTTCGGCCCAGTCGATGCCGGAAGGGATGGGCATGCCCAAGAAAGAGGCGGGTACGCCCGATTTCATGCTAACCTCGAAGGCGAAAGTGCAGGCCAACCAGCTGTATTTGGGCATCGCGCGGCCGAAGGTGCAATTTATGCTGTGCCTGACGCTGGGAATCGTCCTGTTCGTCCTGGGGGCGGTGCTCATCAGCAAGAAGCGGAAGTTCCCGGCGTGGGTGCTGCATTCCAGTGCGGCCGTCGCGCTCCTGATGTGGCTGTATCTGACGCTGGTAATCGGCCTTCGCTGGTATATTTCCGGTACGGGGCCCTACGTGGGCCGGTACAATGTGATGATGCTGATGGCGTGGTTCTCCACCTTGGCCATCTTGCTGTTGTACAGGCGCTTCCCGCTCATCGAGCCGCTGGGTTTCCTCCTGGCCGGATTCACGATGCTGCTGGCTAGCCGGGAGAATGTAAGCCCGCAGATCATGCCGCTGATGCCGGTGTTGAGGTCTCCGCTGCTGTCCATCCACGTGGTGTCGATGATGATGTCTTACACACTGTTCGGCCTGGTTGCTTTCAACGGTATCATGGGGGTCGCCATCCCTTCCCGTGAGGCGAAGGAAAGCCTGCGGGACGTGAGCCTCGTGGTGCTGTATCCGGCGGTGTTCCTTTTAACCTTCGGCACCTTCCTGGGCGCCGTATGGGCCAATATTTCCTGGGGCAGTTACTGGGCCTGGGACCCGAAGGAGACCTGGGCGCTGATTACGATGCTGGTGTACGCTTTCACCCTGCACGGCGGTGCGTTGAAGCCTTTCCGGAACCCCAACTTCTTCCACGGATACACGATTTTCGCCTTTGTCTGCGTCCTCGTCACTTATTTCGGTGTGAACCTCCTGCTGGGCGGGATGCATTCCTATATGTAAAGGCGGGCATCCCCTATTTTTTCCGGATCTCGCGGCCGGGGTTCGGTATCAGCCGTTTTACCGGTTTCAGTTGCGGGAAGAAGCGGCTGGCGATCACGCGCACCACCGTATAGGCCGGAATGGCGACCAGCATGCCGAGCACGCCGCCGATGTGGCCGGCGAGCAGGATGACGATGAAGATTTCCAGCGGACTGGCCTTGATGCTGGTCGAATAGATCAGGGGCTGATAGACGAAGTTGTCCACGAACTGGGTGGTCAGCATGATGGCCAGCACGATGAGGGCGAACACCCAGATGTTCACGCCCAGTCCGACGCCCGTTCCGTATTTGAGGATGACCGCGAGGATCACGCCGACCACCTCGCCGATGAGCGGGCCTACGTACGGGATGATGTTCAGGATGCCGGCGATGAAGGCGATGCCGATCGCGTTGTTGAACCCCAGCCGGGCGATGAGCCACAGGCCCAGGAAATCCAGCAGGGCCACGCCGAACATCTCGATCACCAGGCCCACGAAATACCGGGAGAGGAGGCCTTCGATGTCGGCGAGGGCTTTCCCGACCTTCGTTTCCAGCCGGTCCGGAACCAGCGAGCAGACGATCTTGCGGAATAGCTGGCCGTCCCGTACGAAGAAGAAGGAAATGAAGACGATGGAAAACAGGCCGACCGCAAAGCTGGTCACGAAGGAAGTCACGGAACTGATGACCGCCGTCACGTTGGAGAGGTTGGTCACTTCCTTGAGCTTGTCCATCAGGATGTCGATGATGTCGAAATTCGGTCCCAGGCCCGGGAACAGGTCGATGATCCAGTCATTGACCCGGTCCAGCGGGTTTCCGACGCTCGTGGCGCTGTTGAGGATGGCCGCTTCCCGCACGATGCGGGTGACGACCGGGATGGCCTGCGTCACGACCAGCAGGAGCGCGCCCAGGATGACGAGGATGGTCAGAATGGCCAGCAGCCAGTCCGGCGCCGCCTTTCCCTTTACCGTGATCTTCCGCAACCGTTTCATCACCGGCTGGCCGATCAGGGATACGACGAACGCGGCGATGATATAGACCAGCACGTTCTTGAAATACCAGCACAACCATGCCAGGATGGCGATGGTCCCCGCAGCGATGATATAGCGGGCCAGCCGGTCGATGCTTCTTTCCTTTTCCATGTCACAAAGATAAGAAAAACAGCCAAAAAGCCGTATATTTGTCTGATGACCTTTCGCGATATGAAAAGAGTTTGCCTTGCTGTCTGCCTGCTGTTCCTGAGCGCCGGAATCCGTGCCCAGGAGCGTGTGTTCGAAATGCTGCCCGGCGAGAAATGGTGGGGTGTCGCCACGGACCTGGGCGTCCGGATGCCTTTCGATGCCGCCACGGAGATTTCCTTCGATTTGGCCCGGCAGAATTTCAACAACCAGACGACCCCGCTGCTCCTTTCCGACAAGGGGAGGTACATCTGGTGCGACGCTTCTTTTTCCGCCGCCATCTCCGGCGGGGAAATCCGGATCTCACCGCATCACGGCGGTTCCGTGACCTGCGTTACGGCCGGCGATAACCTCAGGGACGCCTTCCTGGCCGCTTCGGCGGCCCATTTCCCGCCGAGCGGGACGATCCCTCCGGAAATGTTCCTGAACAAACCCCAGTACAACACCTGGATCGAGCTGGTCTATGACCAGAACCAGAAGGACGTGCTGGAGTATGCGCATGGGATCGTGGACAACGGATTTCCTCCGGGAATCCTGATGATCGACGACAACTGGCAGAAGTACTACGGCAGCACGGAGTTCCGCCCGGACCGGTTCCCGGATCCGAAAGGAATGGTGGACGAATTGCATGCCCTGGGATTCAAGGTGATGCTTTGGGTGTGTCCCTTCGTGTCCCCGGACAGCCAGGAATACCGGATGCTCCGCGACAAGGGATATCTCGTGATGGATGCCGGACGGAACCGTCCCGCTATCCTGGACTGGTGGAACGGACTCAGCGCCTGCTATGACTTGAGCAATCCGGCCGCATACGCGTATTTCAAGGGGACATTGACCGCCTTGCAGGAGCAGTATGGCATCGACGGGTTCAAGTTCGACGCCGGCGATCCGGAGCGGTATCTGCAGGAGGATACCCGTCCTTTCGACGGGAAATCCTTTGATACAGAGCAGACGATGTTGTGGGCGAAACTGGGCCTGGAGTTCCCTTACAATGAATTCCGCGCCTGCTGGCGGATGGGCGGGGACGCCCTTGTCCAGCGGCTGGGTGACAAGTCCTACTCCTGGAAGGCCGTGGCCAGCCTGGTGCCGGACATGATTGCCGCGGGTCTGCTGGGACACATCTATACGTGCCCGGACATGATCGGCGGCGGTGAATTCGGCAGTTTCCTGAACGTGGACCAGTCCAGGCTGGACCAGGAACTGATCGTCCGCTCCTGTGAGATCCATGCCCTGATGCCGATGATGCAGTTCTCGGTGGCCCCCTGGCGGGTCCTGGACGCCGAACACCTCGCCATCTGTCTGAAATATGCCCGTTTGCATGCGGAACTGGGCTCCTATCTGGTGGAGCAGGCAAAGATGGGTGCGCAGACCGGAGAACCTATCGTCCGCAGCATGGAATATGCATTCCCGGGCCAGGGCTTCGAGTCCTGCACCGACCAGTATATGCTGGGAGACCGCTATCTGGTGGCGCCTATGCTGACCCCTGGCCATTCCCGGACGGTCAAGTTGCCCAAGGGCCGCTGGCAGGATGAAACCGGAAAGACGTACAAGGGCGGACGGACTTACGAGTTGGAAGTTCCGCTGGACCGGGTGCCCCGTTTTACCAGGAAATAAGAATGGATATGAGAAAACCGATGCTTTCCCTGCTGGTTCCAGCCCTGTTGACGGCCTGTTCCACGGGTCATTATCAGATTGACGGCATCTATTCCGCCGAAGACGGAACGCCGGTCTGGCTGATTGACAAGAATGTCAAGGATACCCTGGCGGAAACGACGGTCCGGGACGGAAAGTTCTCTTTCAGCGGAAGCGTCCAGGAGCCGTTCTATGCCTATGTAGGCCACGACAAGGAACGGGTTCACCTCATCCTGGAGGCGGGTAACGCCTCGGTGGACCTTGATGAACGGACGGCTGCCGGAATGCCGATGATCGATGCGTACACGGCTTTCCATCGGCGTTTTTACGGGTACAAGCGGGAACAGCGGGAGGAAAAAGCGACGCTGGCCGATTCGGTGGTCCGGGCGAACCGTGACAACCTGATCGGCGCATTGGCCTTGGAAGACCTCTCGTATGTGGATGCGGATCGTTTCCTGTCCCTGTATGAGCTGTTGCCCGAACACCTGAAGGAGTTCTATCTGGTGAAATCGGCTTATGAGGCGATCCGGTTGCAGCAGACCACCGCAGCCGGGCAACCTTTTACGGATTACTTAGTCATAGGCGGTAACCCCGACGGTTCGGACGTTCGTCTCTCGGATTATGTGGGGCGTGGCCGATACATCCTGTTGGACCACTGGGCTTCCTGGTGCGGCCCCTGCAAGGCCGAAATGCCCTATATCAAAAAGACTTGGGAAGCGTTCCACGGCGACCGGTTCGATGTGGTGAGCATCGCCGTAAGCGACAAGCGGGCGGATACGGAGCAGGCGCTTTCCACCTTGGACATGCCCTGGAACCAGATTCTGGACGGGCAGCGGATTCCGTTGGAAATCTATGGCGTGGATGCCATTCCGCACCTGATCCTGTTCGGTCCGGACGGGACCATCCTCAAACGCGGTCTCCGGGGCGAGGATATCTATCGGACGGTTGCTGAGATTCTTTCGAACTAGCCTTGTATGAAACGGGAAGATGGAATAGCACGGGTAACCCTGGTTGGCAGCGTCGTGAACCTGCTCCTGGTCGGGCTGAAAGCCGTGGCCGGCGTGGCCGGGCATTCGGCGGCCATGGTGTCGGACGCCGTCCACTCCCTGTCGGATTTCGTGACCGACATCGTCGTGCTGGTATTCGTGCGAGTGAGCGCCCGGCCGCAGGACGAAGACCATGATTACGGCCATGGCAAATATGAGACGCTGGCGACGCTGTTCATCGGCCTGGCGCTGGCCGCCGCCGCCGTCGGGATCGTGGTCTCCGGGGCCGGAAAACTGGCCCGATGGCTGCAAGGGGAGGATCTTCCGGCTCCCGGCAAGGTCGCCCTTGTCGCCGCCCTCGTTTCCATCGCCGTCAAAGAGTTGCTTTACCAATACACCCGCCTGAAAGGCAAGCACTTGCAGTCAAAGGCCCTGGAGGCCAATGCGTGGCACCACCGTTCGGACGCCCTGAGCTCCGTCGGTACGGCCATCGGCATCGGCGGAGCCCTCTTGCTGGGCAACCGTTGGACGGTGCTGGATCCGCTGGCTTCGATCGTGGTGGGTGCGATGCTGGTAAAAGTGGCGTGGGACCTGCTCGGCCCCAGTTTCGGGGAGTTGACCGACAGTTCCCTGCCGGTCGAAACGGAAGAAGAGATGCTGGAGATTATCCGGGGAGTTCCGGGCGTGGAGGATCCTCACAACTTGCGCACCCGCCGCATCGGCAACCGGATCGCCGCCGAGGTCCACATCCGTCTGGACGGCAGCCTGTCCCTTTCCGAGGCCCATGAGAAGGCGTCCGAAGTCGAGCGCCGCTTCAAAGACCGTTTCGGCGCCCAGTCACATATCATCGTCCATATGGAGCCGCTCTAAGGCTGTTTTTTGAGTTCATCCATTGTGCTCCTTGAATAAGTCGGAAGGCGTGGCGTCGAATTCCTTGGTAAAGCAGCGGGTGAAATACTTCGGATCGTTGAAACCGACCTCGTAGGCGATTTCGGAGATGTTCATGTCCTTGTTCGTGCCGTTGCAGATCATTTCTTTCGCGACGTTCAGGCGATAGGTCCGGATGAATTGCGCCGTGGTCATTCCCAGTGCGTTCTGGATCTTTTCGTTCAACGTACTGCGGTTCGTGTCCATCGCATCCGCGAGCGCATGGACATCGAGGTCCGGATTCTTGTACAGTTTCTGGATGGCGTCCAGAAGCATCGCGGAGAAATCGGTGTCCTTATTGGATAATGTGCTGGACAGCAGTGTATTGTGACTGGCGATCATCTCGTTCTGCTTTTGCAGCAGCGCATTCTGCTCCGAGAGTTCATCCGCCTTTCTCTCCAGTTCCTCTTTCTTTTCC
>JAEEGK010003545.1_pt1 | contig 38796 bp, 20 predicted proteins | sample 8958771 | NCBI WGS metagenome assembly JAEEGK01 (sample SAMN16246547, study PRJNA631951) | gut metagenome | biome: gut microbiome; feature: rumen; material: SC-attached | host: Bos | place: Iran: Karaj | collected 2018-10
CATTCTCCCCAAATATCGCAATCCTTATCTCTTCATTATTATTCATCTTTAATATTATTCAATATAATATCAATTTTTTTTTTAATTTTAATTCTAACAATCCTTATAATATAATTTTATTATTATCTTTATTTTTTAAATATAAATAAATAATATTCATATACTATGAATTATTTTTATATTATATTATTTGTCAATAAATAAATTATTATTAAATTATAATTGATTATCATCTTTATCATATTCTTCTTGTTTTAATATTAAATGATTCATTAAAGAAACCCATTTTTCTAATAATTCAATTTTATCAGAAGAAAACATTTCAAAATTTTCTTTTATTAAATAAATAATAAAAAAATAAGGTTCTTTTCTTTCACTTTGAGAATCAGATTCTAAACTTCTTTTTGTTTCTCTTCCTTTATCAAATTCAACAAAACAACTTTTTTTCATATCTCTATATTTTAGTACTTGAATAGGTTTTTTAAGTGTAATAAATTTTTCTTTTGTATTATATATTCTTAATTCTCTTTTTGTACTTGAACAAAATCTGGGAATTAATTTTTTATTTATTATTTTTTTTCCTGTTATTTGAACTCTATTTATTTCAGAAAAAAAGATAGTTTCATCATTTTTATGTATTAAAGGGTTATTTAATTCAATAAAAGAATAAACATTTATATAATTTGAAGTAATTGGATATATATGATTTTTATTAAAATAATCTTTACATATTTTATTGTCAAATATAGGATCTTCCAAATAATTTTTACTAATATCAAATTGATTTTTTTTATTTAAAGAAATATAAGTTAATTTTGTATTTGGAATAATTTTGGAATTATCTTCAATTTGAAAATTATTATTTCCTTGAAAAATCATATCTGATGATTTTCTATGACGTCTTTTAATATTGTTGGTTCGATAATTTCTCTCATTCAAATACCCATATTCTAAATTTGAATAATTACTAACATTTGGACTTTTTGCCGTTTTATCATTATTTAATGAATATGTTTTTGTTTTTTTATTTTTTATATTTGAATTATTTTCATTTTCACTATCAATTAATCCTCTTTCATTTTTAGAATATTTATTATTCCCATTTTTATTGAATTTTTGTAATAAATTCTTCTTTTGTGAATCTAGAGTATTAAGAGCTATATTATTTTTTGGGATTTCTTGTGGATTAAAATCTAATTCATTTTCTAGTTTTTTATCTTTACATTTACATTTACATCCATTGATTCCCATCTGAAATTAAAAAATAAAATTATTTAGATAGGTAATAAAAATATTTAAAAAAATTGAAGTTTAAATAAAATTAATAAAATGAATTTCAATAAAAATTTGTAATTATTTATATTCTTTTATTTGATTATATCTCCCTTTTTGTTTTTATTTGTTGATTTTATTATTTTTAAAAAAATAATTAAAAAAACTTTATCCAAAAATAAAATGATTTAAAAAGAAAAAAATTAAAAAAATCCTATAAAAGGAGAAAAAAAATAAGTGAAAAGCATATAAAAAAATGAAAAAGAAGGGAGGAGCCACAAAAACTACAAAAGTAACAACAACAGTCAGACAAGTATTAACTCCAGAAGACACTCAAGTAGTAAAATTATGCTTTGAATGCTTTGACCCAAAAAACACAGGACAAATTGATCCAAGAGAATTAAAAGAAACAATGGAACAATTAGGATTTGCAAAAACAAATCCAGGTGTATATGAAATAATTGCTTCAATGGATTCACCAGAATATAAAAATGGAATGAACTTTGATCAATTCACTGAAGTTATTAATACTCAATTAGTTGATAAAGAAAGTAAAGATGGTATTCAAAGAATCTTCGATTTATTTGCTGACCAAGAAAATCCTGATAATATTACCTTAAATTCATTGAAAAAAAATGCTGTTGAATTACAAGCTGATATTACTCCTGAAGAATTAAAAGATTTATTAGGAAGAGCTTCTAATAATGGTAATGATATCAATTTCGATGAATTCTATGAAATTATGACAAAAAGAACTTTTGCATAAAAAAATATTTTAGGATATTGAATTATTTTTTATTTTTTATTTAAGAATGTTTCATTTTTATTTATTTTATTTACTTTTTTTTTTAGATTTTTATTAATTTTTGTTGTTATTAAGCTTTGTTATTGTGTTTCTTTTTATTTTTTTGTTTAACTTTCGGTTACTCTTGTATCAATTATATTAGTAATTTAATTATTTTATTAAATATTTAATTAGTTTTATATTAATTAGGATATAAAAAAATAATGATACATTCAGACACCATAAATCTTCCTCAAACTCTTTTAATCTTTAACAATTCAATTAAAAATAAATAATAAAAATAAAATAATTTTAATTATTCAGTAAATAATCTAATTGAAGTCAAATATTTAAACGTTTATAAGAGTTTAAAATCATTGGAATAAAAAAATCAAAACTTGTCATTTTTTTAAAGATTTTTAAATAAAGTCCAAAAGTTCGATACCTTTTAAAATGTCCTAAAGTAAAAAAAGGGAAAATGTAATAAAATAAATAATAAGTAAATTTTTTATTTTTTTTATTAAATGTTTTTAATGATTTTAATTCTTCATTATTAATCTCAAAAAATGATAAAATATAATTCTTCATTTTTATATTAAATAAAATAATGTTTTCTTCTTCAATATTTTTCCTTTTCAATGGAATAGAAGAAATATGACATTTATTTTGAATTTTTATTATATTTTGATTGCTAAAATCAGAGTCATTATTAATGTTATCTACTTTTTTAGATTCAACAGAAATTAAATTATTTCCAATATCAATTATAAAAGATTTTTTTATAAAATTATAAGATATCAATTGAAAAAAAATTGAAATAATATCAAAAATTCCTCCCATAAAACCAATTAAATCCTGAATTTTAACATATGATCTTATATATTCATTCTGAAAATCATCACATGTAATAATAATATCTAGTATTAAATTATTATTATATGTATTTTTAGAAATGAGTTCAAAAGAAGTATGATGTATTTGAACTAAAGAATATTCATGATTCAAATTAAATAATTTACCATTGTCACTGATATATTTATCTTTTGAAAAGAAATAAGAATATCTTTTAATATAATCCAATGAAAAATAAAAGGAATATGTATTTAAAACATTAATTATAGGATTAGATTTATTAAAATGATTTGTAGTTTGAGATATAGAAAATAATGAAAAATAAGAATTTCTTAAATTATCATTGATTTCTTCATTGCTCTTACAATGATTATTATTTTCAGTAGAATTTTCACATTTTAATAAATGAAACTCTAATGTTTTATATCCTTTAACTTTGTTATCAAAAGTTCCTTTGATAGAAACATTTTGATTGGGCTTGAGACACAAATGATTTATGTAATTATATTCAGTAAATAAGTCTTTAAAAGAGTAAAAACTATTTAAGGAACATTCTTCTAATTCTAATGGATATGATGCTTGTTTCTCTACATAATCTAAATCTGTTTGGTTTGGTGTATATATATTTAAATCAAATTTGAAAGTTACATATCTTTCATCTAATTTAACTTTATTATCAAAATTATTTACACTAATCATAACAGGAAAAGTTGAAAGTTCAATTTCATTTTCTCCATTTAGATAATTATAATTTGTTACTAAAGAAAAATCATCTCTAAATAATATTTTTTTTATATTAACAAATGACATTACTAATATTATTGATATTGAAATTAAACTAAAGAAAACACCACATATTGTATTATATTCAGTTTCTTGTTGATATCGAAGAGAAAAATTAAATCCATAAATATCTAATTTTTTAAATAAATCAAATATATATTTCTTTGATTTCATTTTTTTATTATTTATAATATTTTCTTGAATATTCAAAGAAAGACATTAAACAAATTTATTTTTTAAATTGAAATTAAGAAAAAAATAATAAATTATTTAAATGTCTTCATTTTTTGAAGATGAAAAAAATTTAAGAATTAAAGGATATTTTTCTTTAGTAGGACATACTTTAACAACTTTGTTAACAGGAAACACTTTATCTCTTCTTCATTTTTCTAATTATTATTCATCATATTTATCAGAAAATGAATTACAAATACCAAAATATTATTCAAGGATTTTTATTGGTTTAGTAATTACATTATCTAATTTATCAAATATACTTTCAAATATATTAACTTATTATTTAAATTTAAAAACAACTATTTTTATCTCATATTTTTTTCTAATGATTTCAGTTTTACTTTTATATTATTCTTTAAATATTAATTTAATATTTTTTGCTTTTATTCTTTATGGAATTGGAATAGGAATTTCATATCATCCTTTAATAAATAATACTTCAAACTTTTTTCCTGAAAAAAAAGGTTTAGTTTCATTTATTAATTTAATCATATTTTGTATAAGTTCTCCATTATTTTATATAATATTGGAACAAATAATTTTTTTTCACAATGGAAATTATATTGAAGGAATAACAACATATTTATGGTTTTTAATCATATTATATATAATTTTTGGATTAATTTCAATAACTATTATTTTTGATTATCAAAAAGAATTTTTTGATGAGAGTGAATTTGATGATACAGAACTTTCTGATTTAGATGATAAAAAATATCTAGAATCTGGAAATAGTATTGAATTATCTATTATTGGAAAAAAAGAAAGTTTATATGGTAAATTTAAAAAAACTTCTATTAGAAAATCTTCACTTCCTTCAAAAAAAACATCTAATGCTGAATTATTATTATTTAATTCTTCTTTTGATTATGATTATTCTTTACAACTTTTTTATTCTAAAATTTTTCATGAAATGAGAAACAGAAATTTTTGGGTCATTACTATTTTTTATTTTAATTCTATGATTATTATTTTTAATTTTTTTATTAAAATCAGAGAAACAGAAATTTTTAGGTTTATAATTTGTGTTTCTATTTTTAGATTTTTTAGTCCTTTTATTCTTAAATTTATTGGAAGTAAATTTTTATCTTTGATAACTATATTCATTCAAATAGTAATTTTAATTTTTGAAAAATATTACAATTTAAGTTCATACCAAAAATTATTAATTATTATAGGAAAAGGATTTTCTTTTGGAGTTTATTCAATAAATATTTCTTCAATTATCCCTCAAAAATTCGGTTATGAAACTAATTTTATGTTAACTGGATTTATTATTTGTATTGGAACTTTTAGTTTATGGTTAAATTTTTTATATAGAATCTTTTATAATGACCCTGAATTAGAATTTACTCTATTATTAATTGTATCATTCATATCGATTATTTTTCTATTAATGATTAAAGGACCTTTTATTATGAAAGATACAAATGAATTAAATAAATCATTTGGTTCCAGTTCTGAAGAAGATGAAAAAGAGGGTAAAAAGAATAAAAAAGAAGAAGAAGAAGAGGATTAAAAACAATAAAGTTAATTAAATTTTTTTTTAATTTGTGTGTTTTGTTTATTTATTTATTAATATATAATTATAAATAATTATTTCCTTCTATAAATTATAAATATACAAAATGAAAAATAAGAAATTAAATAAATAAAAAATAGAATAATAATTAAAATTCCTCATTATCATCTTTAGTAATTTTCAAAAAAACATCTTCAATTGAAGTTTGTTCTATTCCAATTTCCTTAATTAAATTTTCCAAAACTTTTAATTTCCCTTCGAATTTCCTATTTAAAATTTTGATAAATAAATTTAATTCATTTTCAAATCCAAAATTTAAAGAATAAAACAAGAATCCTGCTTTAGAACTAATTAATTTAACATTATGGCATAAATGATTAATTTCCTGAATACATTCTTTATCTTTATTTTTAAAGCAAACAACACTAATTATATAACCATTACCATAAATTTTTTTTAATTCCAAACTAGTACCAATACATTTCATAACTCCTTTTTTAATAATACATATTTTATCACTTAAAAATTCTGCTTCATTCATAGAATGAGTGGTTAAAATAACAATAGATTTTTTTTTAATATTTTTAATCATAGACCATATAAATCTCCTATTTACAGGATCTAATCCAGTAGAAGGTTCATCTAAAAAAACAACATTAGGTTCACCTATTGTACTTAATAATATTGATATTCTTCTTTTCATTCCTCCTGAAAAAGTCTTCACTTGGTGGTTTATTACTTTTTCTAAATTCACTTCTTTCATTTTTAATTCTGATATTAAATTTATATCTTTTGATTGATAACCTCTTATTATACTATATAATTCAATATGTTCTTTTGGAGTTAATTCATCCCATAAAATATCATGTTGTGGACATAAACCTATTAAATCTCTTTTTAATTTTAAATTTGAATTTTTTTCTTCTGTTATATTTATATTATTTATTTTAGCATAACCTGATGTTGGTTTTATATTTCCACATAATACATTTATTAATGTTGTTTTTCCAGCTCCATTATGTCCTAGTAATGTTAATAATTCTCCTTTTGGAACTTGTAAATATGTTTCTTTTAATGCATTTAATTCTTTTTCATTTCTTAATTTATATGTTTTATTTATTCCACATACTCTTAATCCTATAAATATTCCACTATTAATGTCTTTCTCATTTTTTATTATTTCATTTTTTTCATTCTTTACAGTTTCATCTCCTGGATTATCAATGAATATAATATTATCTGAGTTTTCTGTTGATTTTCTATCTGTTTCATTATCATTCTTATTATTATTTTCATTTTCATTAATCTCCTTTTCTTTATTATTAGTTTCATTGCTTTCATTTAAATTTTCTGGGAATAAGGAATTTACATTTCCCATTTCTACAATTATTGAATAATCTTTTTTTTTCCTTTTAAAACAATTTTTCCAAAAATCAATAAAATCATAAATAGGAAATAAATAAGACCTTGCTTTACCTCTATTGTCTTCAATAACAGTGTCAAAATAAATCGTAGAAATTAAATAACATATTCCATTAACAAATAATAAGCAAAAATTAACAATAGTAGGAGCAATACTATAAGAAAAGAGTAATCTTCTCATAGAACCTTCTTGTCTGACAAATAAATCACTATATTTATAATATCTTCCAGGATTATTTGTTAAAGTTATAGGATCAAATTTAGTTCCTGCAATAGTAGCAATATCAACATAAGCTTTATTAAAATTATATGGAGAAAAAGAATATAAAAACCATTTAAAACATCTTACAAGAAAAAATATATCTGTACTATACAAAATTTGATATAAATAAGGATTAGAAAAAAAGCCTTGTAAAACACCACTTGTTAATATAATAGCAAATCCCCAAGTATAAGCTCCTTTAATTGTTGATATTATTGTACTAAAAAATAAAGCCATTAATTGCATATCTAGAATAAATAAGAAAAATAAAAGAAACATTAATGGAAAAGGAGTATTTAAAAATAATTCCCATTTTAAAATATATGTGACAAAAATTAAAAAAGTTATTGAAAGTACTCCACTAAAAAATATTGATGTGAAAATCCAACTTAACCAAAAAGCTGTATTTGATAATCCAATTACAATTAGACTTTTTCTTAATTTTAATTCTTTTTCTCTAACTATTTCTATTAATACCATAATAAAAAAAGTCATTGGTATAAATAAAAAATATGGTCCTCCTAAATTATTTACTACTGATGCATTTTCCATAAATCTATTTTCTGTTTGGGGAAAATCTGCAAAAGAAACATTTAATTTAGGGTTATTTTTATATATTTTAAAAATTTTATTCATTTCAATTAAATAACCATTATCAATATCCATTTGTAATTTCATTAAATATTTATCTTTAGCACGATTTTGAAGAGGAGCTAAAAAATCATTAGGAGAAAGAGTAATATTATAAACTATTGTATAAAATCTATAAATTTCATTTTCTTTTTTTATTTCAGGAACACAAGGAATAGATAAATTTATTTTTTCCATATTTGAATTAACATCTAAATTATCATAGCAAAAAACAATTCCATAAAAAGTTTTATTTTTATTTACTTCTATATAACTAGAAAATTCAGAATAATTACTTATTGTAGAAAGAATAATATCTTCATTCATTTTTAAATTATTTTGATTTGCAACATATGATAATATATTATATGATTCTTGTCTATTATATTCATTCTTTGATTTATCTATTACTATTCCTAATATAGTTGTGCAATTTATTGGTTTATTACATTTAGGAATTAAATTATCATTTAAATTTGTTTGAGATGGATTTAACTCAACATATTTTTGAGAATAAAATTCTAAAAAATTTTGTAATTGAACTAAAAATAAACAAATTATAAATGGAGATAAAAACATAAATAAAGTTGTTTTTAAGTTTCTAGAAAAAACAAGAAGAGTTTTTTTCATTAAAATATATGTTTGCATAATTACTAAATTATGTGGATTATTTTTTCTATTAAATTCAATAAATTCATAATCTTGAAGTGATTCTGAAATTTTATCATATTCAGTGTTATATTTAAGAACTTCAACCATATTTGATATTTCAATCATAAAAATTAATTATTTATATATTTCAAAAAACATTTTGTCAAAATTTAGACTTCAACCCTTTACTTATATATATGAATTTAGTGATGTCATTTAAAAGAATATTCAAATTAATTTTTTTATTTTTTATGTAAAATTAAAAAATAATGTCACTTCTTACTAATTTCTCAGTTAAAAATGAAAATTCAACTTTAGAAGATAATAATCCTAATGTATCAAAAATTTTTGATAATGAATTAAGTTTAAGTGAAATTGGAATAAATGATAATGATCTTAATAATAATTATATTGTATATAATATTGAATCTGAATTTTTAATCCCAATAAAAATTATTAAACAAGAAAATGAAAATAAAAGCGAAGTTACTATTAAATTTGTAGATAATAAAATTAGTAGTCTATATGGTGATAAAATTACTATAAATAAAAATGATATTTATTATGAATTAATTGATAATTTTGAATTAATTGAAGATTTTTCAAATTCAAAAAATATAAATGATTTAAATATTCTTTATCACATTCAGTTAAATATATTAAATGGGAACAGTTTCTTTTATATTGGAAATATTTTAAATATAATTAACCAGAATACAAATAAAGAAAATTCTAGGATTTTAATTAATAATATGTTTAAAATAAGTTCAAAAGATGAAATATGTTTTATATATCAAAAATATGGAAGTAATAATAATAACAATATTGATTTTGAAATTTTTTTGGTTGATGCTTTTTTAACATATAATGAATCCAGAATAAATTATCAACATAATCATTGTATTATTCAAAAATGTTTTCAATTAACTACTTTTATTAAAGATATCAGAATATTATTTTCAATTACAACAAAATTAAATATTATTCCTGTTTTACCTACCAAAATTAAAACAAATGATTTATATTTAAAAAGCATTTTTTTTAATAATTCAAGTGAAACTTTTGTAACTAATTTTATGAATAGTAATTATATATCTCAAAAAAATGAAATACAAAGTTTTTTAACAAATATATCTATTGAATTAGATTATTATGAAGGAAATGAGTTATTTATTAATATTCTTTATTCGATATTTGTGAAAGATTTGAATAAACAAAATGTTTTTACAAATTGTATGATAATATTTATAAATGCATATAAAGAAAATTTAAATAAAAACTATTTTTATTCAAATATTTGTATTTTAGTTATATTAGAATATGCCTTTGATGAATTAGAAATTGATAAAAACATTAAAAATCATTTATTAATTTTATGTAATTCCTCCAATAAAGAAGATGATTCTTTATTAAATGAAATAATAAAAAAACAAACTATTGTATATAATAAAAAAGCTATATGTCAAAATTTTCCACTTATTAACTATTTATCATATTATCTAGAAGGTAATATAAATTATTATGAATCTATCATTGAAAATGACAAAAAATTAAAGGAAAAAATAAAAAAATTAGAATTTTTTTCAGATCTATCTTTCCTTGAAAAAAAAATAAATGAAGCAAAATATAGTAATGTTATTGAATTTTTTAGAAAAAATACTTTAATAAATATAGATAATTTATTCAATAAAATTTATAAAAATTCAATTCAAATCTTTGATTTATTTCATTTATCTTCATTAGATGAATTCAAAAGTTTTATTCAGAATATAGATTCAATCCCAGAATTTTTTTCTTTAACTCATTTAGTTGATTATGCGAAAATGTATCATGATTTTAGTTTTCATGAAAAATTATTATTAAGAAGATTTAATATGAATAATGAAATTTATTTTATTGATTATATTAAAAAAGTAATAAAAATACAATCTCTTATAAGAAGTAAAAATGTTCATGAATTAATTTCTGATTTAAGAAATAAAACAAAAAAAATTCAAAATAATTATAGAAAATATAAATTTAGACAATATAAAAATATTCCAATAGATGAAATTTTAGAATTAGGCTTAAAAAAATATAAAAATAAAGATAAATTAATATATAATTTATGCTACAATTATAAAAATAAAATTGTCAATTTAAAAAATAATAATGAAAATTTCAAAAATGATTTTAAAGAAAATGAATGTAATAATTTAAATTTTTCTGAAACAATTTCTGATGATTTAGAAGATGAAAAGAGAAATTTATTAAATGAATATAACTCAGAAATAGAAAATTTTACTGAATTAATTACTTCATCTGAAAATTTTATAAAAAAAATGTCAAAACTTTTTGAAACAATAAATAAAAATTCAGAAATAAAAGAAATATTATTAAAAAATGGAATTGAATTTAATTAATACATAAAAATAATAAAATAAAAAAATAAAAAAAAATATTAAATTTTTTAAAAAACGAGTAAAAAAAAATTAAAAAAATACTTAAAAAAATGTTAAAGAAAATACTAATATTGGAATTATTAATAATAAATATAATAACATGGAATTATGAGAAAAAAGGATTAGATTGGCCATTATTATGTAAAAAAGAAAATCAAAGTCCAATAGATATTTCTCCTCCATTTATATATAAAGAATTAAAAGTTCAATTTCATTATAATAATATGAACACAGAATATTTATTATATCATGATTTAAATAATCTTCAACTTGAAGGAGATTTTGGTTATTTAATTTATAATGATGAAATTTATTCTTCTTCAAAAATTAATTTTTATTCTCCTTCTATTCATTCTTTTAAAAATTATAAATATCCCGCTGAATTAAATATTATTCATCAAAATTATAAAGGAGAAAAAATCTCTGTTTCAATTTTTTTTAAAGAAAGTGAAGATGATTATTCTTTAATTTTCGGTAAATTAAATTTTGATAATGAAGAAATGTTAAATATGACTCCTTATGAAAAAATAAAAATAAAAGAACAAATTAATTTAAGTAAATATTTATCAAATGATAAAGATTTTTTTTTTTATGAAGGAATTGAAAATGAACCTCCATGTGAAAAACAAACTTTATTTATATTATTAACAGATGTTTTATATATAAATACAATTCAATTAAAAAATTATCCAAAAGTATTAAAAAATAAATTTAGAGAAATTCAAGAAAGAAATAATAGAAAAATATATTTAACAACACCAACAAATACAATAAAAGATAAAATAGAAGAAAATAAAAAAATAGTTTCAGAAGGAAATAAAAGAGAAGAATTAAATGAAAAAATAGAAAAAGTAGAAAATAAAACAAATGAAAATGGAAAAGTAGAAGAAGAAAAAAGTATAAAAGAAGAAGGAATTTTTGGTGTTTCAACACCTTTTGATTTAGTTAAACAAAAAGTTTTAGCAAAAGAAAAATTATCTAAAAAAATTGATGTTCAATTAATGACTTCTATTAAACCTAATAAAAATAATTCTTTAATTATTGATAAAGATATCCCTTTAAATTTAGGTGAATTGAAGAGAAAAAATATAAAAGAAAAATATTTAATTTGGAAAAATTTATATAAAGATTTAATTGAAGGTATTAAAGATAATTCAATTACAGATTTAAAAAAAAATATAATTTTATTTCAAATGAAATTGATAGAAAAAGATTTAAAAAAAGAAAATTATGAACCATATAAAAATTTTATGAATTTAAAGGATGATTTTTCATTAGAAGAAAAGGAAAAAAATTATTTAAAAAAATCACTTTTGAATATAAATAATAAAAAAAACGAGAGAGAAAAGATAATAAATCAATTTATGGGAATGAAAATATATGAAGAAGAATTATATTCTCCATATAATAAATTAGAAAATATATTTGAAAAAGGAGAAAATTCTGAAGGAAGAAAACCTTTAAGTGAAGAAAATGATTTAAATTCAGATATATTTAATATTACAAATTGGCCAATTGAATGTAAAACTGGAAAATTTTTATCTCCTATTAATATTCAAATTTATTCTGATACAAAAGTTTCAGAAAAAAAATTAAATTTCTTTTTAAAAGGACCTAATGGGAAAAAAATATTTATATATAATGATGATTTTAAAATTGTAGTTTTTAATGATGGAAATTTCGGTAAAGTAAAATATGTTGATCATGAATATGAAGTTAAAAAATTTTTTATTCATTTTCCTTCAGAACATACTTTTAATGAAATAAGATCTGATTTAGAAATTCAAATGATTTGTAAAGATAAATATGATAATACAATTGCATTTGCTTTTTTATTTGAAGAAGGAAATGAAGATTTTGATTTTTTAAAACCAATTTTTTCTGAAGAAGAAAATTTTATTTATTCAAAGAGAATAAGAAATAATGAAAAAGTTCAAATTGAAAATTCAGATTATATAAATAAAATAATGGATTTATCAGATTTAATAAATGATGAAAAAAAAATAAAATTTATTAGTTATACAGGTTCAACAACAACTCCTTCTTGTAAAAATAATGTTAGATGGTTTGTCATGATTGATAAATTTGAAATTAGTAAAAAACAATTAAATATGTTTCCTATTTTATATGGAAGATTTAGAAATGTAAGAGGTTTACAAAAATTAAATGGAAGAGAAATTGAAATTGTTCAATAAATTATTTTTATCATTATTTTCTAAAAATTTTTATATATTTATTATTCTTTAATTTTTTACTTCAAAATTAATAAATTAAAACAGCTATTTTTTTAAATTTAATATAATATGTCATTTTTAAATTTTTTCTCTTTTCTTTATTTAATATATATTTCAAAAGAATCAAAACTTCAAAATCAATTTAATTTAAATGTTCCTAAAACTAGAGAAGATATAGAATTAAATAATAAAAAACATGTGTCTCCAAAAACAGATTTAATTTGCAAAAATATTTTATTTACATATAAACTTTTAGGAGACTCAAGTTTTAATATATATAAATATTGTCAAAATAATTTTGAAATGTTAGGTGCAAACTCTGAAATAATAAAAAATAATAATCCATATTGTTTTTCTTTTATTAATAGATATTTTTGTGCTTATTATTATTCAAGTAACAAACAAGATAATTGTAGTTCTCAATCTACAAATCAAATTTTACAAAAATTAAAATCTTTGGAAACAAAAAACAAAGTTGAAAATATTGAAAATTTTTGCACAAAATATTTTGAAGAAAATTTAAGAGAGTGTTTAAATACTTTAGAAAAGTTTAATAATTGTATAACATCTAAAAATTTATTGTATGTAGACCCTGAAAAAGACGATAATAATTTATTTGATGAATGTTATAATTCAAAATATCCAATATATGATTGTATATTTAATTTAAATTATTATGATGATTCAGAAATAAATTTATGTTCTAATTATATATTACCTACTGTTGTGGGAATGACTTTAAATGAAGATAATAATTATATGAAAATAGATGAAAATGAATATTGTCAAAATTACGGAGATAAAATGAAAATTATTTTAGAACAATATGAAGATCATATTTTAAAACAAGAAAAACAATTTGATGACCAAAAAAGTATTATGAAAAATATTCTTATTTTTTCACAGGAAGAAATTTTTGATAAAAGTCATAAAATTCTAGATTTAATTTCTTTATTTAATATGAAGTTACAAAATATAACAAATGTTAATGAAATATTTTTAAATATAAATAAAACTTTAAATTTTCTTGATGAATTAATGCATTATATTGATGATCAAAGAAATGAAGATGATTTAAGTGATAAAAAATTACCTTTATTTAAACAATTTTATGGAAAATTATTTGAAAATTTAAAAAATTTATATGATGAAATTTCTGAAAAAAATGAAGGAAATGTTACACAAATTAATAATATTATTGATAAAAGTAAAAAATTTTTAAAATATATATATTCTCAAGTTTTAAGAATAAAAGAACAAATTGAAGATAATTTTATTAAAATAAAAGAATATGAAGAAAAAGTAGAAAATATTATAATGAATATTGATAAACAAATTAAGGATTATTCACTTATTATTGGAAAATAAATTATAAAAATATAAATTTATTTTATTAATGTTTTCTTTTTTGAATAAAAAAATTAAATAATATTAATTTCATCGATTTTTTCTTCTTTTTTTGGTAAATTTTCTTCTAATTCATTTTTATTTTGAATCATTAATTCAATATTTTGTTCTAAATTTTCTTTATCATTTTCTAAATTTCTTAAAAGAATAATTCCATCAATATCATCATTAGTTAAATTTGCTTTAATATTATCAATTCTTTTATTCATATGTATTAAATCATTTTTAGAATACATTAATTTAATAGTATAATTAACAATTTGTAATAATTTTTCTGGAATTCCTTTTGAATTAACATAAGTATTTAAATAATCATATAAACATTTATATAAATATTCTTTTTCTTTTTTTAACAATTGATGTATATTATATAATTGAACATTATTATCAAATAATTTTTTATTATCATTTCTATAAGAAATCATTTCTTTATATAATCTATTATATTTATTATTCATTATAATTAATTCTTTTTCTCCATTATCAAAATTGGATAAAGCTTGAAAACAAATTTCTAATTCTTCTCTTAAACTTTCAACACTTTTTAAAAATTTTTTATATTCACTTTCATTATCATGAAAAGATTTACTTGAATTGTCAATTAATTTTTTTGATGCAATTAAACAACTTCTAATTGCTAATTTTGGATTATAAGTTAAATATTCTTGTGATGTTATTTTTGTCAAAGAATTTTCTTCTAATAAATTTTTAAATCTTTCATTTTCTAAAGTTAATTCTGTAATTTTATTATTATAATCTTGTAAGTTTGTATCATAATCAAAATTATTTTTTTTGATTTGTTTATTTAATGATTCAATTTGTTCTTTATATGCTTTAATTTCTGTTTCATTTGATAATATTTTTGAATTTAATTCTGAGATTTTTTTTTTATTTAAAGCTAAATTATTATTTGCATTTTCATTTGTTGTAAATAATTTATCATAATTTGATTTTAAATCTACATATTTTTTATTAAGTAAATTTATCTCATCGTTTAATTTATTATTTTCATATATTAAATTATTATTTTCTTTTTTTAAATTTTCATTATTTTCATTCATTGCATTGATGTTATCTTCTTTATCTCTTATTGTAAGAATATAATTATTTTTATTAATTTCATTTTGTTCGATAATATAATTTTTTTCTGTATTTAATTTTTCAATTAAAATTTTATTTTCAGTTATTATATCATTAAGTTCTTTATTAGAAGATAATAATAATTCATTTTGCTCTTTTTTTTCATTATAATTATTTTCTAAATGTTTCATTTGATTTTCATTACTTAAAAGTAATAATCTATTATCTTCAAATTTTTTTGAAATTTCTTCAAGTAATAATCTATTTGTATTTAAATCACTTTGAAATTGTAAATTTTCCTTATCACAAATTTCTTTTTCCTTTAAAAGATTATCATATTTATTTTTAATATCATTTAATTCATTACAATTATTTGTTAAAATATTAATCTTTTCTTCTTGTTCATTAATAATTTTATTTTTTTCATTTTTTTCTTTTTCAGCTTCTTCTAAAGCTTTATTTAAATTTTCATTATTTTTTGATAAATTATCATAATTAACATTAAGATTTTTAAATTCCTTTTCAATATCATTCTTTGAATTAGTAATATCATTTATTTTTTCTTGTAAATTATTTATTTCTGCTTTATATTGTGCTATTTCATTTTGTAATTTTGGTATAGTTAATAATAATTCAGAATATGAATCATTGTTATTTTTATTATTATTTTTTGAAAGTGTATCATTCATTTTATCATTGTTTTTCGAAAAATTTTCCAAAGAAGATTTTAAAACTTGTATATAAGTATTTTTTTGTTCGTTTTCTAAAATTTCTTTATTTAATTTTTCAGTAATTTCTGTTTTTTCTTCTAAAAGTTTATTATATTTTTCTAATAATTCAGAATATAATTTTTGAATTGATGATGATAATTTTTGAGTCCCAAATTCACTGTCTTTTGAAAGTGAATTTTTATAATTTAATTGATTACTATTTAAACTATTATTACTATTATATAAAGCATTATTTGTATTATAATAAGGATTATTATTACTATATTTATTATAAAAATTCATTTCCTTTTTATTTGAGTTATTTATTGATGATGATATTGAATTTAAATTTGAACTTTTATTTTTAGAATTATCTTTAATTGGAACTATTTTTGTTTTACTTGGTAATTGTTTATTTATATTTTCTTCTTCATCATCATTTATATTTTCTGAATTTGTTATTTGAATCATTTTACTTTTACTTTTTAATTGTTCTTCATCATTTTCTTCATTTTCATATTCTTCATTATTATTTTCATCTCCATTTTGATAATCATAATTTCCTTCTGTTACTTGAATTTCTTCAGTTTGACAGTTTCTAGTTCCACCAAAATTATTTTCTATATTTTCATCATATTCTTCTTCCTCATATTCTTCATTACTTTTATTTTCATCCTCCATATTCTTTTAATTTACAGTCAAAAATTAATTCATTTAAATGAATGACAAATTTAAATGAAAAAAATGAATTAAAGAATCTGTAATTATAATTCAAAAAAACTGAAAAATGAAAAAAATAAAAAATTAAATAATAATAAAAATTATTTTTTACTCTTAATATTTTTAGGTTTTGATAATCTAGCAGAAGTAGCTCTTTGTTTTTTAGATAAATCTTTAGAAGCTTGAATTTCTTTAGGAGTTCTATACATTCTTACATATCTCATATAATCATTTTCTTTACGATTAAAGTTGTCATTAACAAAAGGATCATAGTTATAATTTCTTAAATTTCCAAAATAATTTTGTTTATAATTTCCAGGTCTTAATTGATAAAACCCACCACAATTTTTAATAATATAAGAATCTCTTCCACAACCATCACTTTGATAAATAGAAAATTTAGGATTAATATTAGTAAATTTTAAATAATCATTTAATGACATTTTACTATTATAAGAATTTCTATAATTATTTTCCCAAGTATGTCTAAAACCTCCATTTGGAAATTTTATATAATTATCTCTTCCACAACCATCATTTACGTAATTTGTTGTTTTATTTGTTATTCTTATATCTTGAACTCCATTTAGATTTCGAGAGCCAAATAATGCTGTAGTTGATGTTGCTGTAAATGGAACTCCTTTTGTTGACATGTTTTTTTTATTTTATTTTTTCTTCAATTAGAATTTTTTATTTTATTTTTTTATATTAAATTTAAAGCTTTTTATTTAATTTTTATTAATTTGATTTCTTCTCTTTGTAAGCTATTACTTTTCTTTTAAGGTTTTCCTTTTCTTTGTCTATTATTGAAAAATTATATTGTGATGTTATGATAAATTGGTCATTTATATTTATTTTATTTAAAGTATTTGGAAAAGATTTTAAAGTTGAGTAACTTCTGATTTTTCTCTCATTTGTATTATAAGAAATGCTATGTGGGATCTTCAAAATTCTTTTATATTCATGTGATGAATTTAATAATTTTTTGCCTATATTAATTCTATGAATTAAACTTTGAATTTTTCTGTTTTTTATTGTTGTTTTTTTATTAACCTTTATTTTAAATTTATATAAATTTTTATATCTAAATATATATCCACGAAACGTTTTTTGAATTAATATTATACAAGAAATTGTCCTCCACCATCTTTGTATAAAAACTATTTTCTTTAAGTATTTTTTTTTATTTTCATTTTCAAAGTATTTTTCAAATTTTTTATTTGGTCTATTATTTAGACTTTTATATCTAATAATTTTTTTATTTGTAATATTTCTTTTTTTAAAAGAATTGTTATTCAAATTTTGTTGATTAATTGTTGTATAATTATTTTCTTTATTTCTTTCATCATTATTTATAGAAATACTTTTATTTTCTCTTATTTTTTTCCCTTTATTTGAAGTATTTTTATAAAGAGAAAGAATAGTAAGATTTGTTTTCAAATTCATACTATATCTTAATTTACTTCTTGGAGATTGATTCAATAAAAGTGTTTTATTATTTCTCCCTTTTATTATTGGCTTTGTAATTGCTTGTTCATTTAATTTTAAACTTTGAGATATTACTTTATTATTATCAGATATTGGATTAAAAGTCTTTTTACTTTTAGATTTCTCTTTTTTTATTTTCATCAAGTTTGGAACTTTAAATATTTTTTCCAAATCCTTTTTAGATTCTTTGCTGTTTGTTGATAAAGATTGACTTCTCACATAATCTATCTATTATAAATTATTTATAAAAAATTACACTTTTTAAAATTGGAGTTTGAAAATTTATTTTTGATTTATTTTTCCATCCATAATACATTTTAAATTTATTTTTTAAAATTTAAATGATGGAAATTATAAATAAATTGGTTATTCTTATTTAAAAAAAAAACAGAAAAATTATTACTAATAATGGAGAAACATTTTTCTATATTAAACAGTGAAAAAAATTTAATACAAATATAATGAATAATATCAATATTGTTACTTTTAAAATTTATTTTAGATATTTTATCTTACTTGTGAAATTGAAATTATAACAAAAAAATAATTTTAAAAATAAACATCATTAAATATAAAAATAAATATAAATATAAATATATTTTTTACAAATTAAAAAGAATATTTAATTGATATGGAATATAAAGTTATTTTTAATTCATCTTTTTTCAAAATGTTAAGCAATAAATGGTTAAACTCAAAAGATATATATTTATTATTAGAAAGTATATATGAATTAGAAAAAAATAAAGACATTAAAATATGTAAAGAACCTTTATTAAATGAAAATTCTTTTCAACCTGAAAATGGAATATATTTTGTTACAAATTATTCAAATTTAAATTATTTTCTTTCTAAATCTTTACCTTATAAAAAAACATCATATTATGATATGAAAATTAATGGAAAAAATAAGATAAAATGTTGTTATTCTTCTTCAGATAATTATCATAGAAGAATTTATTATTTATTAAAAAATCCTAAATATGCTTTTATACATTATAGATACATTAAAAAGGAAATTAAACCAAATATTATTCCATCTATAAACATTAATTTAGAAACTCCAATAAAAATAAAAGATTTTAATCCTGAAAATATTTTAGAAGGGAATGATAAAGGAAGATTATTTATTATTATTGAAACTTTATTGACATATAATGATTTATTAATTATGAATTCAATTTTAAGTGTTGGTTTTGGTAATAAATTTGTTTCATGTCAACCTCTTTCAAATAATCTTTTATCTTGTGATATTCCTCCTCAAAATGAAAAAGAAATTATCATTGATATTTATTTAAGAACTAAAACTGAAACTTTAAAAAAAATTTCTTTTTATGATAAAAATAATAAAAAATGCTTTAAATATATTAAAAATACTATTAATCATTTAAATAAAGAAAATAATATATATCAAATAAAAGAAAATTACAAAATATTTTCCTTTTCACAACAGGAAATTATTCATTATATTATTGAAATTTTAGATTATTTAATTACTCATATTAATTTTCTTGAAGACAAAAAAGAAGAAAATTTAAATTTAACATTTTTAAGACAGAATAATTATATTAATTTCAATGAAGAAAATATGAATAAAATATTAGAAGAAATATCACTAAAATTAAATAAATATAATAAAATGTATTTAATTGATTATTTAGATAATGAAGGATATAATATATTACATTATATATGTGCTTTAAATTATGAAAGTTCATTAACTTTATTAAATAGTTATAAATTTGATGTAAATAATAAATCAAAAGATAATTTAACTGCATATGAAATTTGTGCAGGAAAAAGAAATTTAAATTGTTTAATAAAATTAATAGATATTATTGATGATTTAGATGAAAAAGAAGAAAAAAATTTATATGATTTTGATGTATTAAAATCTGCTTTAAATATTAGTTTAGATAAGAGAACAATAGATTTAAATGATATTCAAATTTTAGATACTTTAATTAAACAAATTAAAATTAAATATACTGTTGATTCAACAAGTGGAAAAATTATTAATTCTCTTCAAAAAAAAGAATATGATTTAGAAGAAGATAATGATTCTATTTATCAAAGAAAAAAAGAAAACATTAGATTTTTACAAAGATTTGTTAGAAATTGGTTAAGAAGAAATAAATATAAAAGTCTTAAAAAAGCAGCTGATAAATTAATTAGGAAATTTAAAAATTATCATGGAAGATTAACATTTTTAAAAAAGAGAGAATCTACTATTTATATTCAAAAATTAGTTAGAAAATGGTTAGGAAGAAAACATACTAAAAAAACTCCAAAATTTACTACAAAAATTCAAATAAATAATTCTAATAATAATAATAATAATAATATTAATTATGATATTAATACTCACAATCTGATTAATAAAAATAGTATTAGTATAGATGAGCTTAATGATAATATTAGTTATGATTCTAAAAGTACAAATAATGTATTTAAAATGAATTTAGATGTTCTTGATTAAAGTAACATATCAAATTAATTTTTGACTTATTTAAATTAAACCAATAAATTGTGGTTTAAATTAATTTGAATCATAAATATAAATTTAAATAAAAATCAACTTATCGATTTAAATTCTATTTATTTTATATTTAATTTCCAACTATAATTTATATGTTTTTTTTGAATAAAATATTAATTATATTACTTTATTTATATGAGGCTTATATTAAATTAATCATTTAAATTATAAATTTTAAAATTAAATTTTTTTATTTAAAATATATTATTACATAGAAATGTATTCTAATAGTATGAATTGTCCATCAAATGAAGAAATTTTAATTCATTCATTAGTTGATGATATATATAAAGCAGAATCTAAAATTAATGAAATTAATCAAAACCAAAATGAATATAATGAGAATAATCCTCAGCAAAAAGAAATAAAAAAATTAGAAGGGAAAAAAGAAAAATTACAAAAAAGTTTGACTGACATTTCTTCTTCTTTGTTAATTTACTTATCAAATAATGATACTCAAATAAAAGTAAAGCAAACAACAATTAATGATTTAAATGTGCAAATTAATCAATTAAAAAATAAATTATCTAAATTTAATCCTATCAATTTTCAATCTTTAATTTTATCAAAATATATTCTTTCAAATAATTTAAATGAATTCTTAACTAAAGAACAAATAAATGAAATTATAATTGATTCAAAGAAAAGTAAAACTCATGAAAGCAATATTTTAAAATATAAAAAAGATATTGAAAATCAAGAAATGATAAAAAAAAATATTTTATCTAATATTAAGGAATTGAAAGAAAAAGAAAACCAAATAAAAGAATTACTGAAAATGACAAAGGAAGAAAAATTAACTTTAAAAGAAGAAATAATAAATTTAATTTCTCAAAAAGAATCACTTGAAGAAATTTTAAAATTTAAAAAATTAAATATGATATTAATAAATGAAAATATGAATAATTATGAAAATAATAATATTAATGATAAAATTGAATTATTTCCTTATGAATTATATAATTTAGATATAAATAAAACAAGTAATAAATTAGTTGAAGATATCATTGAAATAATAGAAATTAATAATAATCGAGAAAATAACATTCTAAACAGTAATGGAAATAATAATTTAGAAACATTAAATAATAATTTACATATATCAGTAAATAATAATTATTTAAATAATATTATAAAAGGAGAATTAGGAAATTATATTAAAATATTAAAAAATAAAAAAAATAATTCTAATAAAGACATAAATGAATTTTTAAATTCTTTATCAAAAGTAATAATCGAAAGTTTCATTTCAAATATTTCAAATAATTCTAAATATGATGGTTTCTCAACTAATATTATATATGATTATTTATTATATTTTTTCAAAGCTACAAATTATGATGGAATAATAGAAAACAAATTAAATTTCATTAATAAAGAATATAAATTCATAAAAAAAGAAAGAAATAAAATTTTAGAAAATATATTTTTAAGTGTAACAAATTTAAAAAGTAAATTAGATGATTTTGATAATAGAATAAAAGATATAAATAATCAAATAAAATTATTTGCAGAACAAAATGATATTGATGAAAAATCAATACATTCAAATTTAACTCAAAATGAATTATCATATATAGAAATAAGTAAAAAAGGAAATAATTTAATAAATGAAAAAAATAAAATATTAAAAGAAATTTCAGAAATAGAAAATGATAGTAAGAAAGTAAAAGGAGAATCTGATGAAAAATCAAATGAAACAAAAAATAATATTGAAAAAATAGAAGAACAAATAACAGAATTAAAAAATGAAATTGAATCAGAAAAATTAAAATCAAACCAAGAAATAATAACATTAAGGAAATTAATAGCAGATAAATTTAATATAATAAAAACTCAATTACAAATATATAAAAGTAAATATGGTTCTAATTTAACTATTTATAATAGATTAGTAGATAGTATAAATACAACTATTAAAAGTACTTATTATAAACCTTTATTTGGTTTTGAAAGAAAAAATAATTATATCGAATCAAAATCAATGATACAAGATTATAATACTTTTTATTCTCCTAGATTAAGAAATTTTAATCAAATTAGTCATCAACCTAATTCTTTTATTAGTGAAAATTTATTAACACTTAGAGGAAATGAAATGAATGAATCTAATATAAATAATAATAATCAAATTAATTACAGTATGAATGAATATCAAAAAATTCCTTATGGAAATTATAATACTTTTAATAATAATAGTATTAAATTAAAAAATAAAGTTCCTTTATCTAGAAGTTCACATAATATTTTTATTAATAATCCTAACAATGAAAGTTCTATTGATAAAAGTCAAAATGAATCTAAGTTTTCAATTAATAGAATTAATATTAGCATTGATAGAACCATTCCAAATCATCCTTCATCAAGTAGGCAAAAACAAAGAAAAGAAATTAGCCTTAATATAACTCCTATGAATTACTCAGAAATTAATAACTCAAAAAATAGTATTACCAATAATAATATAAATCCAAATAATTCCTTAATAACTAAAGAACAAGAATTGAATTTTACTAAAAATAATAATAATAGAAATACTGATGATAATGATAATAATAATGAGCATAACAAAAATAATAAAATTAAAATAAAAAATGAAACTCATTATAATGATAATAATATGAATAATGATAATATGAATAATCTCAATAATAATATGGATAATATTAATAATAATTCTAATAATATGAATAATAATAATTCCAATAATATCAATAATGATGTTAATAATGATTTGAATAATATGAATAATATTAATAACAATAATTATCAAAATGAAAATCCACATCATGGAAAAACTATCTCAGCTTATAATCCCAGAACAAATTATAATTTAAATAACTATGAAAATAATAAAATATGGTTAGAAGAAAGAGAAAAATTAGGTAAAGTAATTCAAAATTTAAAAGAAAAGATATCAAAAACAGAAAAAATATCGAATGTAAATAATTCTCTAATGAATAAATTAAGTCCATTAACTCAAATAACATTTTGTTACTATAGATCAATAAATGGACCATATCATAAATTTAATCCACTTTCAAATGTAAATTCAAATAATTTAATAGTTCAACCATATAATTTTATTAAATCAACAATAAGTTTAAATAAAAGATTAGATATAATAAAAATTGTTCCATCAACTCAATTAAATTATATTGATATTAAAATTGAAAATATTGAAAATACAATAGTTAATTCTATGATAAAAACTATTATTGAAATTCATAGAAATTATAGAAGATTTAAAGTAAATAATAAGAATGGAAATTTAGAAGATTTTATTGAAAAAGAATTTGAAAAATATGATAAATTATCTAAAAATGATATTTCTAAATGTGCTTTAAATAAAAGTTTTAATTTTTCTTTGTTAATGAATAATAATCAAAGAATTGAGATTTTACTTTGTTCTTATGAAGATTTTAAAATGTGGGTTAATGGAGTTGCTTTTATTATTAAAAATAAAAATGAAATTTTAAAAAACATAAAAAATAAGGATGAATTAATTGAAAAGTGATTTTCTTTTTTTAATAAAATATTATATTTATGTTACATATCTTTATATTGTAAAATTAAAAATTAAATATTTATTTATCATCATTTATTTATTAAAAATTAATTTTTTTTCAATATTAATAAAAAAATCAAATATAAAAATTAAAATTAAAATAAATTAAAAATCCTCAAAAAAATATCTTCCTTTAAAAAAATATAATATAATATAATATATATATATCTCCATCCAAAAAAAAAATAAAAAAAATGAGAAAAATTGTTCTCATAGCCTTAATATCCTTAACTTTATCATTTAACCTTCGTTTCTTACAGGATGAGGGAGAGGAAAAGAACGATGTTAATTCACAAGTTGAAGATGCAAAAGACAAAGTAACTGGATTCCAAAAAGTTGATAATTTATGTAACGCAGCAGACAAAATAGGTAAAACTTGGAAAAACATAGTAGGTGCCTTTAAAACAACACATCAAAAGCAAATAAAAAAAATGACAGATGGAAAAGGATTTGAATATTTCCATGGTTCAAGTGAAATTTTCCTTGCATTTGGATTAAGACAAGTACATTATGATAAATATTGGTCAAGAAAAGCTGATCATCTTAAAATACCAAAAGAAATGAGAAAAAAATTTTTAGAAATTGCTGATGATTCTCAATTTATGGATAAACAAGCATGGAACAATTTAGATCTTGCTTTCAATCCTGAAGAAAGTAAAAAAGATGAAGTTAAAGGAGTTACAATTTTAATCAATCAACCTGTTGATGGTAAATATGATGTTATGGTTACTAATATTAGAGCTAAATTTAAATTAGCTCCTGATCTTTTCATTGAAAGAACTGATACTTCTGTTCTTGGTGGTATTTTCGAAAAAGGAAAAGAAAAAATCATTAAAAAACCTAAAACTCTTACTCAAGATGAACTCACTGCTATTCTTGAAATGTATAAAATGGTCTCTTTCAAAATTCTTTGTGAAGTTTTTGGTATTAATATCACTCCTCCTAGTTTTAATTAAATAATTTTTTTGTTTGTTTTAGGATTAGAATATAAAAAGATCTGCATTTGGCTTTAATTTTTTTTTTTTGTTTTTTTTTGTAGGTTTTTTTTTTTTTTCTTTTTTTTTTTTCTTGAATTGTTTTCTTTTTGGTTTTTTTTACTTTTGAGGTGAGTTTTTAATTTTTTTATTTTTTTTTGGATATTTTTTTTTTGGTATTATAATTTTTTAATTTTGATATTTTTTTAAATATAATAATTTTTTATATTAATTAATATAAGAAAAATTATTAATTTATTAATTAATTAACATAAATTCAAAATTTCTCTTCCAATATTTTTAAATAAGAGAAAATTCACTTCAACAAAAATAAAATGATTTTAAATTATTGAATGTGTTAAATTTACTTATCATTAAATAAGTTTTATTTGTTAACACTACTTATTTTTTTCTATTAATTTAAGTTTTTTTATTAAATAATTTATTCAACTATTTCCATTACAAAAATTTAAATACTTATAAAAATATTTTACTATGACTATACTCATTATATAATATTTTATCTAATTTACTGCTATACATTCTTCTTAATTTTAATGTTATATAATCATTTTGTTTAAATAATCCATGTCCAGTGATTTTATCATAACTTTTATTTTTAATATATATTCTATCTGATAAAGCATTATTCAATTTTTTTTCTTTTTTATTAAGAGTTATATCAAATAATGATCTTTGATGAATAAATTTAACTTTATTTTGAGGATTTAAATCATAAAAAAATTTGGAATTATTAACTTTACTAAAATCATCATGTAAAGTTGAATCACTTTTCTTTGAACTTGAATTAATTATTATATTTTGTTTATTATTTTTTTCATTAGACTTATCATTTTTTTTTTCATTTTCTGTTTTTTTATTATATAATTCATTAGGAATAATTCTTCTTAAATGAGAATTCATTTGCAATATTTCTTTATAAGTTTTATAATCTAAAATATCATTTACACTTTGAGAATATTTATTTTCTTTTATAAAACTTTTATTTCTTTTTTCATCTTTTTCTTTTTTTAATTTTCGATTTTTAAGTGAATATTTATTTTTTACATTTACTATTTTTCCATTCATTTTTGAAAGCATCTTATCTAATTCTCCAATTGAAGAAATAATTGAATTCAAATTTGGCTCTTCATTTAATTCTACTTTTTTTATAAATAAATTTGAAAAACGATTATATTTTGTTTTATTCATTTTTTTTTCAGATTTAATTTTCATTAATTTATCTCTTTCTTTTTGGAAATAACAAGAAAAAAAAATTTGTCTTTGCTTTAATAAAGATTCAGATAATATTTTATATTTATTATATAATATAATATTTTTACAATTATTAATATTTGAATCACTCTTAATTAATAAATTCATAATTTTAAAATTAACAGAATATAAATTTGCAGTTTTTGAGGTACAAATATAATCATTAAAATAATAATTTCCATCAAAAAGTTCAGTAAGACCAATAATATCATTAGAAGTAACATAACCTAATTTCATATTAAATTTTTGTTTAATTATATTATCATAATATGGAGTATCAATTAAATCAATTAAATTTTTAGGTAAAGTAATATATAGTTGATTTCCATAACCTAAATTAGTAATAACTTCATCTATTTGTTCTATACTTTTATTACATTTTGATTGAAATTCACCATTTTTTATAATATATACTATTCTATTATCTTCATTTAATTTTTGATTTTGAGAAATTAAAAATTCATTTTCTTTAATTTCTATTTCGTTAAAACAAAAAGAATAAGTTTTAATCAAATTTGGATTTTTAACTTCTTTAAAAATAAAACAATTAAGTAAATAAGAATTTTTTTCATAATTAAATTTTTCACTGAATCTTCTTAAAGTATCATAATAAGTTTTTCTATTAATATATCCTATATAATTATTGTCTTCATTTTTTGCAATTGCAGTCATTCTTCTAAAAAATGGAAATTGATGTAATTTAAAATTAAAATTAGATTTTTTAATTAAACTTAATTGTTCTGAAGAAAAAAGAGAAGTATTATCATTTAATATATCACCAAAATGTTCTCCATTACTAATAGTTTTAATATATAAATATTTCATAACAATTACTTTTTTTCTTAATACTCCTGTTTCTAAAATTGGAGGTTTAATTCTATTTATATAATCTTCTGTTTTAACATTATTTATTAATTCAATTTTTTTGGGATCAATAGGTAAATTCACTATTATTCTTTTATTATCAAATAAATCAACTTTTACTTCTTTATATAAATCTGGGAAACTTAATTTTATTGTTAATATTAATTCATCTGATATTCTTAATATTAATTCTTTCATTTTTCGATTTTCAAATACTTTTTCTTCAAATTTATTTTCATTTTTATTGTTATTTTTTTTATAATTTGGGAGAAAATCAATAAAATTAATATTTTCTTTAGGATTAAAAGCATTTAGTTTCTTTTTCTTTTTTTTAATACTTGTTCTATCAATAAAATGAGGATCATATTGTAATTTAATTAAAGTATTATAAGCTTTAATAATCCAATTATCAAATGTAAAATTTTCTCCTAAATTTTCTAAAAATACAGTTTGATTCATTAATAAAACATTATGTAACATTTCAATTTCATTAAATCTTCTTAACCTTAATAAATAAATAAAAAATTCATCTTTATTCATTTCTATAGTTTCAGTATAAGGAAAAATTAAATCTACTTTTCCTTCATGAATAATATAGAATTTATCAGCTTCATCACCATATTTATATATTATTGAATTTTTTTGTATATTTTTACTATGATATTCAGAACTTACTTTTTTAATAATTTCTTCTTGAGAATTTGGGAAAGTATTTATTAATCTATTTGAAAAAGGTTGTAAATTATATAAAAAGTTTATTATTTCTTCATTTTCTTTTAAATTCTTTTTATTATTTAAAAGAGAATGCATTTCACTTGAATTTTTAACATTAATATTCTTTAATTTTATTTGTAATGAAGTTAAATCAATACCATTTGATTTTAGTTTTTTACTTGGACTATTTATTGTATTTTCATTTTGAAAATTAATTTTTGATATTTTTATATTTTCTTTACTATTATTTTTATTAATAATTTCTTCATTTATTTCATTTGCTTGTTCTTGAGGTGGATTATTTTTATTAGATTTATTTAATATCATTTTTGTTATTATTGGAGAAGTTTTATTTAAATTATTAACTGATAAACCTTTTATATGACGAGTAATTCCATCTAATAAAGCATGATTTTCTTCATTATTTTTTTTTGCTTTATTTAAATTTTGTTCTTTTATATTTATAAAAGAAAACATTTTATTCTTTAAATTTTATTTTTATGAATTTAATTTATTTAATATATTTTATTATAATTATCCAATAGTTAGAATGTATTGTTATGAATGTTTTGAAAAATTTAAAGAGAATGATATGAAAATATTTACTTGTGAAAAATGCAAAAGAAAAATTCATAATAATTGTCTTTTATACACAAGTGAACAAATTGAAGATTTAAATATTAAAGAGTGTGATACATGTAGAATAAATTTATTAGACAATAATTTAATAAAAAGAAAATGTTCAATATGTGATTCAGATGGAAGTAAATTATGTCTTCACAAATGGTTAAATGTAAATAAATTAAATTATGTTCATAAAAAATGTGCAAGATGGTTTTTAAAAATAGATTATGAATTAGAAAATAAAATTATAATGTTTAAATCTAAAAAATCTTTGCCTGAAACAGTTTTATTATATGATGGAAAATGTCATTTTTGTAAAAAAAATCAAGGTAATTTCTTTATTAAATGCAAAGCTGATGGATGTGAAATATATACTCATGAACAATGTATTTGTAAACATCCTTTAAATTATCAAAGCAACGGAAAATATCATTTAGATTTTTATTGTGATGAACATAAACATTATATTAAATCCAAAAAAATAGAAACCATGAAAGTAGAAAATGAAATTTTGTATAATAATAATAATAAAGAAAATAATCTAAATTTTAAAAAAGTTTCTTCTCAAAGGAATATTATTCAAAATAAAAAAAATTCAATTGAAAAAAAAAATAGATTTAATGGAAATAATAAAAATGATAAAAATGATAAAAATGAAATTATAAAAAAAATAGATAAAATAATTGGAAAAGAAAAAAAATATAGTATTATAATCACTGTTCATAAATGTCTTTTATGTAATGATGAAATACTATTTGATAATGAAGAAAAAAAAAATAATTTTTATTGTAAAAAATGTTTAACTTATTATCATATAAGTTGTTTAAACGAATATAATAATTTAACAAAAAATAAAAAAGAAAATGAATGTCCAATTTGTTTAACAAAAGAAAAATCAAAAAAAATAGAAAATAAAAAATGTTGTATATGTAATATTTCAAAAGATTGTTCTTTAATAATTGAAGATAAGTTATTACATTACATTTGTGCATTAGCATTTTCGAATTTTATTAATTTTGAGTTTCAAAAATTTAAAATTACTTTCCAAAAAATAAAAATGAATATATGTTGTATTTGCTTAAAAATTGGATTATGTTATCAATGTAATAAATGTAATATTTTTTATCATCCTTTTTGTGCAGTTAAAAATCAATTCACTGTTAAAATTAATAATGGTAATTTTATTAATATATGTAATAAAAAACATAAAATGTTTTGGACTAATAAAACTAAAATTAAAGATTTTGTTATTCCTTCTCCAAGGAATAAATCTAAAAATGAAGGTTCGATTAAATCAACTTCTACTAATTCTAATAAAAAAATTAAGAATAATCAAAAAAAAATTAAAAAAAAAATTGTTTTTAAAAATAGAATTAGTGTTAAATATAATAATAATAATATTCATAAAAGCAATGAAGAATTAATTACTAGTTTAAATTATGTATATTTGAAATCTTTATTACAACAAAAAAAAGTTTTTGAACCTAATTTATTAAATAAATTATTACTTTCTGATAATAAAAAGTTTAATTGGGATATTTCTAATAATTATTTTTATGATTTTTCAAAAGAAGAATTTGAAACAATTATTATGAAATTAAAAGATAATTTTATAGAAGAAAGTAATCATAATAATTTAATAATACAAATAAATGAAGAAGATGATCGTAATTTAAATGTTCAAACAGATAATAAATACACTTTAGTAAAAATAAATAAATATACAAATCAAATTAATTCTTCTTTTATTACTTTATTTAATAAATCAAAACTTGAAAAACTTGAGATTGATAATCATAAAATGGATATTGATGATTTTCCTGAACAAAAAATTATAAGATATGAAATGGGTTCTGGTTTAAATAATGAAAATAAGTTTTTAAATGAACTTAAATTTATTTCTCGAAAAAGAGGAAAATTAAATATAGATTTAAATTTAATTCAAGATATTAACAATAAATTAAATATTCAAAGTAAATTAAGATTTTTAAGAGGAATGAAAATAAATAAATTATCAAAAAAAATTCTTGAATTAGAAAGTCAAACAAATTATTCAAAAAGAAATAGTATAAATTTTGTTGAAGATTCCTTAAATTCAAAATATCGAATGTTACAAATAATAATTGAAAAAACAGAGAAAATAATTAACAAAATAAAAATTGAATATGAAAAAGATTATAGTGAGAATCAAATAAGAAAAAAAAATGAAATAGAAAAAATAAATATATTAAACAAATACAAATCAATAAAAATATATAAAAAATTAACAGATCATTTAAAAAATGGAATTAAAATAAAGACTTATTATTCAATAATAGAATATATAAATAATAAAAACCAGGAAAAACCTTATATAGAAAATATAAAAGAATATATTCAAAATCAATATAAAAATGATAGTGAATGTTGTATATGTTTTGATATTAATCAAGAAGAAGATATAATTTTTTGTGATAAGTGTAATACAAGTTATCATTCAAGTTGTTATGGAATAAAAGAAATTCCTTTTGGAAATTATTTTTGTGACAAATGCAACCACGAATTAAAAAATAATATTAAAGATATTAAATGCTTTTTATGTTTTAGTTCTCATGGTGCTTTGAAATATTATTCTGATTATAATTTATTTGGTCATATTACTTGCGTTTTAATTTCTCAATACTGTAATTTTAAAAATTTTCTTTATTTAAATAGCTTGAATTTTATTAAAGAATTAAAAGATAATTATTTTGATAAATGCCAAGTTTGTAATTGTAATAAAGGAGAATTATTTAAATGTAAATGTTGTAATAAATATTATCATTTCTTTTGCATTTATTTTGATGGTGGTGAAATTGTTATTGAAAAACAATTAAATAATTCTGAAAATATGAATTTAAATTTAATGATTGAAAAATGTAAAAATAATAAAGAATGGAATGATAATTATAGATTAGAACAAATTGAAATTAGAAAATTAATTTATCAAAAATTTAATTTGAACATAAAATAAAATTCTAATATTTATTATAAATTTATTATTGAATTTCTTCATTTAAAATTTATAATTATTTATTTAAATTAATTAAAGCATGTGCATAACAAGAATTAAATCTATCTAAAATTAAAGCATCATAAATTCCATTTTTACTTTTATTAAGTCTTGATGATTTAATTTCTAATTTATTTTTATTAGGTTGAGTAAAAGCATATGAATTAAAAACACTTTCATATAAATAATTATGTTTTAAATCATCTTTATATTGTTCATAATAAGCTTCATTTTTACTTTTATCTTTTGTTTTTAAAAATTGTCTTAACATTGAATTTCTATGATTTATTTTAGGAAGTAAAATTTGATTTCTTTTATATAAAGCAAAACTATTTAATTTTTTCCTTTCTTTTTCAATTTCTTTTTCTCTCATTTTTCTTCTCATTTCTTTCTCTTTTTCCATTTTTTCAATAAAAGTTCTCATTTCTAAACTTTCTAAAACTTGATTGGCTTCTAAAAAATGTAATCTATTTTTTTGATTTTTTTCTAATTTAATTAATCTCATTTTATTATGTTCATTCGAAGCTTCAATTTCTTTTTTTGTAATTATATCATAAACTCTTTTTTTATGATCTTCTAATCTTTTAATTAACATTTTCATTTTACTAATTTCATATTCAATAGTATAATTTTTTACTCCATCTTCAACTTCACAAATAAAATTAAATTGATTAATTTCTAATTCATATACTTGAGAATTTGTTCCTAAAACTTTACAATTAATTAAACTTTTTGAAGAAGCTTGATTTATAGGAGTCATTAAATTATTTACTCCTATTATATCTCTTTCTTGTAATATATTTAATTTTATAAATCTCTTTTCAAATAATATATTATTTTGTTCTTCTGATTTATATTTTTTATTTAAATTCAAATCATCATTTTCTCTTTCTTCTACAATTGGATTATATAATTTATAATCTTGTTTATTTCCATGTTTTCTAATATAATTTTTATAATAAATAATTAAATCATTTACTTCCTTTATATTTCTTGTTGTAGAAATTTCATATTCTCCTTTAACAATGAAGTATAGAGAATTTTGTTCTGTATTTTGTTCTATTATACTATATCCTTTCTCGAATTTCCTTAAATTAAATAATTTATAATATTTCTTATCTAAAGCATAAGGAGTAACTTCATTAAATAGATTATAATTATTAATAACAGAAAAGAAATGTTTTTTAGCTTTATCAATAGAATTTTTTAATAAATCATTATATTCTTTCCTATATATTATTGCAAAATCAGTAGGTTCATTAGTTATTACTGTAGCTTGTCTTTTTCCTGTATTTTGTTCTAAAGCTAATTCTCCAAAAGTTTCTCCTTTATAACATTTACTAATTGTTTTAAAATTAAATAATGAAACTATTTTTTTTTCTTTTTCTTTTTTAGATTCATCAAAACGATAAAATTTATTTCTTGGATTTTCTTCTTGGATAACTTCAAATTCATTTCTTTTTATATATTCATCTATTGAAATAATAAAGTTAGTATTTTTATTATTTTGATTATCATTTATAAAATCATATAATTCTCTTGCTTTTTGACATATAAATTTATTATCTAAAAATTCTCCTCCTTTAGTTTTCTGAAAAACAATATTTTTAATAAATTGGTCAAAACTTTCATCAATTGAATATATATTATTATTTGTTTGAATTGTTTGTCTTAAAAGTTCATTTGAATGGTTTTTTCTTAATTTCATTAAATGTAATAAATAATCTTCTTTTGTAACTTCAATTTTATATGGTCTTGCTACTAAAAAAGTAACTGAACCTTTTAAAATAAGAAAAAATGAATCTCCTCTATTTCCTTGTTCTACAATAACTTCATCTTTATTTCTTTGAGTATATCTTAATATTTTTGAAATTTCATTTAAATAAAAATTAAATTCTTCTCCTGTATCATGTAATATATTTATAAATCCTTTTAAAGTTTGAATATATTTTACTATTACTGGTATATCTCTTTCTGCTTCTGGTTTTTGTAATTCTAAAATACATTTATCTAAATCATCTTGCATTTTTTTAAGGTTTTTTTATAATTTGATTAATTAAATGACAACTGAATTTAATTGAAGAATAGTTATATTTTACTAAATATTTAATTTAATATGATATTTGTTCTCATAGAAAAGTTATTATATATTTATTGAATTGAAATAAAAAAAATAAATCTATTAATAAAAACTATAATAATAATATCCCTTCTTATATAACTTTTAGACCCAATATTAATATTTATAATTAAAAAAAACATTTTTAAAATAATAAGTTTTTTAAGTGAAATATTATTAGCAATTTTTTTATACTAGATTTATATAATTTTGTTAAGAAAAGAAATAATAAGTGAATAACTATGAAATAAATTTATTTATTATCTATAAATTTACATTAAAAAGAATAAAAATAAATTATATAAAAAATTCAAATTCATGACTAAATGTATTTTTTTTGATTTTTTACAATTTATGATTGACTCTATTTCCTAATTATTATTTTTATAATGATTTTTTTTATCATAGATTTCTTTTTTTCTTATATCTTATTTTTTATATTAGAGAAAAAATAAAAACTAGTTAATTAATTTATTTTTAAATCCATAATAAACGACAAAAAAAGTTTCAAATAAAATAATAAAAAACTTTTAAAAATCAAATTAAAAAAAATATTTTTTTAAGCAATTTCTCAATTTAAAAACCTACTGAGTTTTAATATCTCCTAAATTCCTATTTTGCATTCTTCTTTTTCCTTTATTAAACTTTAACTTATTATTATAAACAAACTCTCTATCTTTCATTAAAAATTTATTAATATCTTCTCTTTCTTTTTTATGTAACAGGCTTTTTTCATCTTTTAATTCATATTTTTCTAAATGAAGACTATTTCTAATAGCATTATTTAAAGCACTTTCAGTGATTAAATTTTCAACTCTTCCATAAGTTTTATTATACGTATCAAAATTACAAGAATATGTTCTTAAAGGAAAATCATCTTTTAATTCACCTCCTTCTTCTTCTTGTTTTTTTTTAAAAAATTCTTCTTTTTTCATAAGTGGTTTTCTATATAATCTTTCAATAATACCTAATTCATTTTTTTTTCTTTGTAAACTAATACTTTTTTCAAGAGGACTTCTTACAATATTTTTATTATATCTTCTATCTAAAAGAGTATTTTCACTTCCTCTTAAAAAATCAGTTAATTTATATGAAGTTAAAGGTTTTTCATTTTTAGAAAGACCAGTATCAAATAAAATATAACTATCTCTGGTTTTTCCATTACTATAATATTTGAAAGGAGCTGCTTGATGATATAAAGAATGGAAATTATTATATTTTGGTCTTTCATAATCTTTTTTCACTTCAAATGTTTCTCCTGTGTCCCAAAATCCTCCATTGTTATATTTTATGTATTTGTCACGACCTTTCCCATCTGGTTGATATGTAACCATTCCTAAACGAGCTGTTCTCCATAGTTCCATTTTTTTTTTTTTTTTTTTTTTTTTCAGTTATAAATTTTTTTTTTCTTAATTTTTTTAAAAAATATTATTTTTTAAGTTTGAGATAAATTATTAAATATTTTAATTTTTAATTGTTATTCAATTATTACAACATTTTTTCTTCTTACTTTTGTCTTTTCCATTTTCTTCTATTTTAATTTTCATTTCTTGAATATCATTTATTGTTCCTTGTAATCCTGGTTTAAATTTATTTGCAATTTGTTCAAAAATTTTTTGATAAAATAACTCAGGAAAATTATCTCCTGTTTTAGCACTAACTTCTTCAAAAATCATATTTTTCTCACTAGCATATTTTTCTCCTTCTTCTTTATTAACTTCTCTTTTATAATTTAAATCAATTTTATTAGCAATTAAAACTAAAATTACATCTTCGAATTTAACATTTGTTAAATCATTATACCAATCAGGGATATGATTAAAGCTTTCTTTTCTTGTAATATCATAAACAAACATAATAATATTTGCATCTCTTGTATACATTGGTATTAATGATCTAAATTTTTCTTGTCCTGCTGTATCATATAATAATAAATGAATATCTTGATTATCTATTTTTACATTTTTACTTTGGAAATCTAAACCTATTGTTGCTTGGTATTTTTCATCAAATTTATCTTCTACAAATCGATTTAATATACAAGATTTTCCTGTTCCTTGATCTCCTAAAAATATTAATTTAAATTTTGGAATTTCTTTCTTGGGTTTTAATTCCGTCATTTCTTTATTTTTTTTTTTGTTTTAAATATTTGAAAAAAAAATAAATATTTATATATTTAAGCGTTAATATAAAGATTTCATATTAATTAAAATATTGATTAGAATTGATAATGACTAAATTATCATTTAATTCAAAAAATGTCAATAAGATTAATTATTTTTCTAACTAAATCTTTAAAAGAAAAAGGAATAGAATTATAATGATTTTTACTATTCTTTAAAATCAAGACTATTGTTTCTTTATTCAATAATTAAAATTCTCATTGTTATTTAATAACTCATAACCTTCGTGGTTATGTTAGTGTTGGGTTGCTTTAATTCTTTATATGTTTTTGAGGCAAATAACTAATGTCATTAAAAAGATTAATTTTATATTTCAATGTAATCATCATTTGTTTGTTGAATTCTGAAGGGGTGATCTTCTGTTTTTTTTTGTTTTGTTGTATGTTTGACCAACTTAATAAAAAACATATCATAAAGTATAAATAATTAAAAATCCTTTTATTATATATTAATAGTTATAAATCTATCATTTAATAATGACTAATTTATTTTATTTTTTGTTATATATTCCACTTTTTCAATATAAAATTCATATGAATAAAAAATATAAGATAAATAAAGAAAAATCCTATTAAGATTTTATAATATTTTTTTTGTTTAGTTATTATTATTTATCTTCAATAATCATTCCCCAAAATTATTAATTCATTTTTCTTACTATTATTTTTTTAAAAAACATAATAATAATTCTTTGAAAAACCAAATCATTTCCATTAAAATAATTTAAATTTGAAATTTAAAATTCATTTTAAAATAAAAACCAAAAAAACAAATGTTTTCAGACTCAAATAAAAAAAGAAATGATTTAAACAGTCAAGATTTCCAATTATTTTCATCAAAGAATATAAAAAAAGATTATTCATTTCAATTAGATTCATCTTTTTCAGAAGAAGAAATAAATTCAGAATCAACAATAGAAAAAACAACAGTTTTAAATTCAATAAACCAAAAAAATAATTTAAACCCTCAAAATAGAATAGTATGTAGAAAATTAAATTTTAATGATGATGAAGAAGATAAAATGGATGTTGATGAAGATGAATATAAATTTATTAAAAGACAATCTTCAACTTCTTTTTCTTTATCTCAACCAAAATTTGATGAAGAATATGTAATAATAAAAACTTTATGTGAAGGAGAAATGGGAATTGTTTATTTTTGTATGAAATTTCAAGATAAAAGAAATTATGTTGTTAAAGTCACAAAATATTTTTCTTCAAAAAATGATTATGTTAATATGAATCAATTTGTTAATTCTATGAATGATAACATTAATATTCCTTATTCTTCTTTTATTTTACAATATAAAGATTTTTGGATAGAAAATGATGAAGAAGAACAAGATTATAAAGTTAATAAAAAGATTAGAAATTTATATATTGTTAGTGAATATGCTTCTTATGGTAATTTAATTGATTATTTAGAAAGATTAAAATTATTTTCTTTTAATTTTACGAATCAATTTTATTGGGATATAATATTTGAAATGATGTGTGGATTATTATTTATTCATAAAATAGGTTATATTCATTTAGATATTAAACCAAAAAATTTTTTGGTGAATGAATATGGAAAAATATTACTTTCTGATTTTTGTTTAACTCATCCAGAAAATAAATTAAATAATAATATTTCAGATGAAATTGAAGGTGATTCAATTTATTTATCGCCTGAATTTTTTACTAAAGAAAATATAACTCATAAATCAGATTTATTTTCTTTAGGATTATCAATTTTAGAAATATTATCACAAATTGAATTACCTAAAAATGGTATTATTTGGCAAAAAATAAGAAATAATGGAATTCCAAATGAATTCCTTTCAAAAATTCCAGAAGAATTTTATTATATTATTAATAATTTAACTAAAATTAATTCTTGGGAAAGAAGTGATATTGAAAATATATTTAATGATAATTTTAATTATCCTCAATTAAATCAAAGATATATTCTTTTTTCTAATGGAAATTATCAAAGAACTTTTAATCCTATTAATTGGAAAGAATTTCAAATTAGAAATTCTTTTGATTATCCTTTAGTTGATAATATTCATCAAAGATTTGTTAAAAGAAGTGATTCATGGAAATTCGATGGTTCTTATTCTTTTAAATTTAAAAAAAGTGATTCTTCAATTGGAACTAATAAATTTTCTTAAATGTTTGTTTTAAATGTATAAATTTTTAGTTATAAAATTTATTATTATTTAAAAATTTAAATTTCAAGTTAATATATTTATTTATTTTTTTCCTTATTTGTTTTGATATTTTTAATCCTAAATATGATTTTTATACTAATCCTTGTAAAAATTCTCATATGATAATTCTGCTATTCCTTTATCATTAAGGAAAAATTTATCCATTAATAATATTAGTTTATGTGAATCCAATTTTGAATTTAATAAAGAAAAAATGAA
>JAEEGK010003546.1_pt1 | contig 38776 bp, 24 predicted proteins | sample 8958771 | NCBI WGS metagenome assembly JAEEGK01 (sample SAMN16246547, study PRJNA631951) | gut metagenome | biome: gut microbiome; feature: rumen; material: SC-attached | host: Bos | place: Iran: Karaj | collected 2018-10
CGGAGATCCAGGTACCCCCGGGCATCTACCGCATCACCTGCAGCGACCGTTCCGGGAAAGACCTCTTCAACGGGGCGGCGGACAAGGTCGTGGTCACGGAACGGCGCATCGTGGACCTCCTGCTGTCGCATTCCACGGCCGGAGGCCTCGTCATCAAGGAAATCTACTGCGGAGGCTGCAGCAAGGCCCCGCAGGAAGGCACCTACCAGAGCGACCAGTACTTCATCATCCACAACAACGACTTCGAGACGGTGTATCTGGACAGTCTGTGCTTCGGCACCCTGTCGCCGTACAACAGCACTTCGGTCAACAACTGGACGGACCGCGATCCGGTTACCGGCGAAACCGTTTTCCCGGATTTCGCCCCGGTCGTGACCGTCGTCTGGCAACTGCCGGGTAACGGAGAATCCTTCCCGCTGGCACCGGGCGAGGACGCCGTCGTGGCCCTTCGCGGCGCCATCGACCATACCCTTCAGTATCCCCTGTCGGTGAACCTGAACCGGCCTGACATATTCTCCTGTTACAATCCCACCTACTTCCCGAATCCGACCTACCATCCTGCCCCGGGCGACCAGGTAAAACCCGAACGGTACGCGCAGGTGGTTATCAAGACCGGCCAGTCCAATGCGAACACCTTCTCCATTTCCTCCCCCACCGTCGTCCTGTTCCGGACGCCGATGCCGGCCGGGGAATATGTCCTGCAGCCCGACGTGGTGCGGATGACACCCGGCAACAGCGCGGACCGCGTGGTAGTGGTCCCCTATGACTGGATCGAAGACGCCGTGGAAGTGTTCGACGGGCGCTCGGGCAACAACGGGAAGCGGATTTCGCCGGCCGCCGATGCGGGATTCGTCCTCCAAAGCGACGTTTACAAGGGGCACACGCTCCGCCGGAAGGTGGACGAAACGGCCTCGGCCGAAAACGGGTACGAAGTGCTCGTGGACACCAACAATTCAAGCAACGACTTCTATGAGAGCGAGATACAGAGCCTGCATCCTTAGCCTGCTGGTGCCGCTGGCCCTGCAGGGTCAGGACATCGGCCTCCTGCGGCTGAACCCGGCGACGGGCGCCACAGGCAAGGCCGGTGTATATGGCGGCTACGAGGCGGGCGGCTACCATCCCGCCTTCGCTCCGGCTTCGCTCTGGAAGGCGGGCGCTTCGGCGCAGGGAACCCGCCATGGGGAAAACACCTCGTTCACGGGCTCTTTCTCCTTTGAGCAAATCGAAGGGAAGGAGCAGTTCACGTCCGTATTTCTGGAGCCGGGCTATTTCCCCGTCGACGTACTCGAATTCACCCCCGGCGACAAGACGCGCCAGACCTATAAGCTGGGCGGCGGCTTCGCCACCACGTTCGCGGACGAATTCGTATTCGGCGTCAAGGCCGACTATCTCTCTGCCAATTACGCAAAACGCAAGGATATCCGCCATACGACCTACGGGATGGACTTGCAGGTGGAGCCCACTTTCGCCGTCGTCAGCGACGACATCGGAATCTCGCTTGCCTACGTCTTCCGCAAACGAACGGAAACGATTGATGCAGAGCAGGTTGGCGCGGCAACAGACCAATCCTACTTCGCCTTCCTGGACAAAGGTATGCGCTACGGCACCTATCAGGTCTGGGACGGCGACGGCATCCATCTGGACGAGGCGGGCGTGGGCGTTTTCCCCGTGAAGGAATTCACCCACGGGTTTTCCTACATCGCGCAGGCTCCCGCCTTTTCTTTCGGCATGAGCATGCTCTGGAAGCATGGCGCTGTCGGTGAAAAAGGATATGACTGGTTCCGGTATCCGGGCTTCTCATGGAAACTGTTCGCAGAAGGCCGATTCCGGAGCGGGCATTCCCTCCGGCTGGACCTGAACCTGCAGAACGACCAATTGGAAGAATCCGTACTGGACAAAGTCAGCGCCGGCGGCATCACCACGCCCACGGTGTATGCCTGGAACGCCGTCTCCGACCGGGCCTGGGCCAGCGTGGACCTGACTTACGGCATCCGGTTCCAAAACAGGCATCTGAGGCGCCTGCAAGCTGTTTTGCACGGCGGCATCTGGGAGGAGAAGTCCTATTTGATGTATCCCTATGAAGACCGGACGCAGCGCTACAACGGCATGGCGACCCTGGTCGCCGCCTTCGGATTCGGTCCCGTGGACCTCAACCTGCGGGTCAACGGCGGCGCCGGCGCCTGGAAGGACCGGGGACTCCAGGGCGGAACGGACGAAATCGCCTCCGTACCGTTCCGTCTGGAACCCGACTGGCTGCGGAAAATGGAGTATTTTTCCACGACCAAGGCCGGAGCCGGACTCACCCTGACCTGGCATCTGCCGTTCGTCCAGGGCCTGTACGCCCAGGCGGAAGGCACCTGGCTCCATGGTTTCGGCATCGACCTCCTCCCGGGGGCCGACCGCTGGAGCACAACCCTGAGATTCGGGTATGATTTTTAATGAAAAAACAGATACGCAAACGATTCTTATGAAAACGAAACTGAAAGCCAGCATTCTCTGCCTGCTCCTTCCGATGCTCCTGCACGGCCAGGAAATCGGCGTGCTCCGCATGGGCCTGGACACCGTTGGATTCAAAGGCAACGCCGCCATCTGGGGCGGTGCCGAAGAAGGCGGATACCGCCCTATCCACGCGGCCTCCTTCCAATGGACGGCCGGAGCGGAGGCAAAGGCGGTCAGCCACGGAGAAAACACATCCTGGACAGGCGCACTCTCCTTTGAGCAGATGATGGGCCAGTACAAGAACAGAAACGGGTACTCCATGCTCCTGGATCCGGATTATTTCCCGCTGGACATCGTGGAATTCTCCCCGGGGACGAAATCCCGGGAGACCGTCCGGCTGGAAGGCGGTTTTCTCCGGGAGTTCGGCTATGAGTTGGCTGCCGGAATCAAAGCCTCCGTCCAGGCGGCTTATACGAGCAAACAGAAGGACATCTCCCACAAGGACTTCGCCATGACCGTCCAAGTGGAGCCCACGGTCACATACGTGATGGACGAAGACATGGGTCTCGTCTCCACTTATGTCGCCCGGTTTCGGACGGAGAACCTCCAGACCGAACAGCGGGGAGCGGACGGCGGCCTCTCGCCCTTCCTGGACATGGGCCTGCGCTACGGCTCCTACATGCAGAACGGCGCTTTCGCGGTCCAGGAATTTGCACACGGCTTTTCCGAGCTGCTGTACAATCCCGAGCTTTCCCTGGGCCTGGAAATCATCTGGAAACGCGGAAAGGCGGGAAATGACCGCTTCAAATATCCCGGAAGCACGCTCTCGGCTTTCTATGAGCAGAAGGTCGAGGAAGACAAAGCGGACCACGTCTATCATGTATCCTACCGGCGAGAGCGTGACCAGCTGAAAGAAAACCGGAGCGAGGGCGGCTTACTGCCCGTTTCCGACCGGGTGGGGAGAAGCCTGGACCTGAAGTACGAAGCCCGGTTCCTGCAGGGCGCTTTCCGCAGCGTCGGTATCGCTCTCGACGGCAGCCGCTGGTCCGAGCGCTCCACGATCATCCCGTCCTTCCAAGACAAAGTCGTCCGATTTGACGGGACGGCCACGCTCCTGTCCTCCTTCTCCTTCGGCATCGTCGATCTGGACATCCACGCTGCAGCCGGCCAGGGTTGGTGGAAAGACCGCGGCCGCGCAGGCCGGGAGGATGCCGGCGACATCGACACCGTCGGAGATTACATCCGCCGGACCGATGACTGGCTCCGGAAAATGGACTATCTGACGGCCACCCGGATCGACCTGGGCGGAACCATCACCTGCCGAATCCCCCCTGTCAAGGGAATGTATGTCCAGCTCTACGGCTGCTGGCGCCGCGCTTTCAACGTGACGCGCCTGCCCGGAAAGAACCGCGAGATCGGCCAACTCACCATCGGTTATAATTTTTAAAGAGATATCCCCATGAAAAAGAACGTTTATCTGGCAGGACTGGCCCTTCTGGCCCTCGTCGCCTGCAACAAGACTCCGAAGACCGAGCCCCAGCCGGTCGATTTCTCCCAATACGCCGTCCGCCTGGAGCCGGTGATCACCCGCGCCACCGAGACCAATTTCGAAAAGGGAGACCAGGTGGGCCTGTCCATCATCCGTGCTACGGGCGAGTTCGCCACCAACGCCCAGCTGACCAACGACGGGACCGCCTTCTCCGGCGACCTCATGTGGTATGACGAAGGTTCCGAAGCCAGCACGCTCAAGGCGTATTATCCGTATATCAGCACCGAGGAGCTCCCGACCCGGTTCACCGTCCAGTCGGACCAGTCCAAGGGGACCGCTTCCTCCGACTTCATTTCCGCCGTCAAGGAGAACGTCCTTCCGAGCGCCAATGCCGTTTCCATGGTCTTCAAGCACCAGCTGAGCCGCCTGGTCGTCACCATCAAGAACAATTCCGGCGCCGCGATCGAGAGCGTCCAGTTCAAGGAAATCATTCCCGTCGCCCTGATCGGCTCCGACCTGACGGCCAAGGTCGATGAGAATGCGAAATGGCAGACCATCACGGCCTTCGGCAAGGACGACAAGTACTACGCCATCGTCCCCGGACAGACCGTCGCGGCCATCGTGACCGTAACTGCGGGAGGCAAGGAACTCACCCAGCAGCTCGCCGAGGCTACGCTGGAGCCCGGCAAGCAGTACACCGTCTCCATCATCGTTAACAAGGACGAGATCAAGGTCGTCCTCGCCGGCGAAATCGAGAACTGGAACGACGGCGGAGAAATCACAGGAGATGAGGGCGACACCACCTTCGAAGAGCACCTGGATGAAGGCTATTTCACCTATGACGGGGTCAAGTACAACGTCGTCAAGATGAAGGACGGAAAGTGGTGGATGGCGCAGAACCTGGCCTATCTGCCGGAAGGCTATACGCCCGCGACCGACCTCTCGGCCGTCACTGCCGGAGTTTTTGCCCCGCTGCGGATCAAAGCCGACAACACGGCCGCCGAGTTCGCGACGGACGCTGCCGTCGTTGCCGCCAACGGCTATCTCTACCAGGCCGAAGTCGCCCTGGGCCTGAAGGTCGGTGACCTGACCTCCGTGGCCGATGCCGAGAAACTGGAAGGCGCCCAGGGTATCTGCCCGCAGGGATGGCACATCCCGACCCTGACCGAAATCGTGGGTCTGGTGGGCAAGTCCGTCGGGGCAACCACCGTGGAGACGGCTCCGTATTATGACGGAGCCAACGGATCCATCGTCAAATTGAACGAGGACGGCTTCAACATGGACGCCTTCGGCGCCATCTCCATCCAGGACAACACGAAGACCTCCGGTACCTTCATGGGCTGGGCGTCGGGCTATCCCGACAAGCTCTCTTCCGGCATGTTCTGCGGTTCCACCTATGCCGGCGTCACCTACAACACCTCCGGCGACGAGACTTCCGGCGTGAAGAACCTCCAGTTCTACGGCTTCATGCCGATGACCAACAAGTCCTCCGAAGCCCAGTACACCTGCAACGGCACCAAGGTCAGCTACCGCATCGCCGGTCCGGTCCGCTGCGTGCGCAACTAAACGGAAACGAATGCGAAGAATCATTCTGGCGGCTGTCCTGGCGCTTCTGCCGGCGGCCGCCTTCGCCGATGAGGGCATGTGGATGATCCACGCCATCAACGAGGCGCTGGAAAAGAAGATGCAGGAGCGGGGGCTGCAGCTTTCCGCTGGGGAAATCTACAACGCCGATGCGCCGGGAACCACGGTCGCTGACGCCGTCGTGTCGTTGGGATTCTACTGCACCGCCAGCGTCATCTCCGACGAAGGTCTCCTCATCACCAACCACCACTGCGCCTACAGCGACCTGTTTGACCTCTCCACTCCGGAGAAAAACTACCTGGAAGACGGTTACTGGGCGTTTTTCCGCCAGGATGAGATTCCGCTGCAAGGGAAGGAAGTGTACTTCCTGAAGCGGGTGCTGGACGTGACGGACGAAGTCGCTGCTGTGTCGGATTCGCTGTCGCAGCGCGGCGAACGCTTCGGTTCACGGAAGCTGTCTTCCATCCTGGAGCGCCGCTATGCATCCCGGACGGGTTTGGAAGCGTCCCTGAACTCGATGTGGGCCGGCGAAAAATACTATCTCGCCCTCTACGCCACATACAAGGACATTCGCCTCGTCGGTGCTCCGCCGGTGTCCATGGCCGCCTTCGGCGGGGATGAGGACAACTGGGAATGGCCGCAGCACAAGGCCGATTTCGCCCTGTACCGCATTTATGACCACGGCGAGCCCCTGCACTCCCCCTGGCATCTGCGGGTGTCGCAGGACGGCTTCCAGGAAGGCGACTACGCGATGGTCATCGGCTTTCCCGGCCGCACCGACCGCTACAGCAGCTCTTACAAAGTGGATTATCTCACGCGCGTGGAGCGTCCGGTGACGAACCGCCTCCGCGGCCGTCAGATGGAAATCGTCCGGAAATGGATGGACGCCGATCCCACCATCCGCGCGAAGTATTCCGACTGGTTCTTCTCCCTGTCCAATGTGCAGGAGATGCAGGAAGGGGAAGTTCAATGTGTCAAGCGTTTCGGCGTGGTGGAAGAAAAGCGGGCCCTGGAAAAGGACCTGCCGGAAGAAATCCTGAAAGGGCTGGCCGACGAGTACGCCGCCATCGAGGAAATCGAACGGGAAAAGGCCTATTACCGGGAGACCATCGTCCGCGGCATGCGCATCACCCCCACGATGCTCCGGATGTCCAACGCCAAGACCCCCGAGGCACGCGATGAAATCTACCGCCGGGATATCGGCGCTCTCGACGCCCGTGTGGAGAAGGACCTCATCGCCTATGCGCTGGAGGAATATTTCGGAAATCTTCCCGACGACGTCGTCGGCCATCGGCAGGACTCCCTGCGGAAGGCCTTTTCCGGCGATTTCAAGGCCCTGTCGGAGCATTTGTGGGACCATCCCCTGGAACTGATGGATTTCATCACGGAAGTCAAAATTACGGCCTTTAACGACCGTGAACAGCACACGGGTGACCTGACCGACCTGCAGCACCGCTATACCCGGGCCCTTTACGCGGCCCGCGCGGCGAAAGACGAGGTTCAATACCCGGACGCGAATTCCACCATGCGCCTTACCTATGGCCGCGTGGCTTCCCTGGACCCGTGGGACGCGGTTCACATTTCCTGGTATTCCACGCCCCGCGGTCTCCGCGAGAAGTATGACCCTGCACAGCACGATTTCGCCCTTCCGACCGATTTCATGGCGGCCCTGGACCGTTATGACGGACCGGTCAACTTCCTCACGGACAATGACATCACCGGTGGAAACTCCGGCTCCCCTGTCCTGAATGGGCGCGGCGAAGTCATCGGCCTCGCCTTCGACGGCAACAAGGAATCCCTCGCATCTGATGTCTCTTACACGCCCGATTACAACAAGTGCGTCTGCGTGGACATCCGCTACGTTCTCTGGATCCTTCGCGACTACGTCGGCCTCAACCGGGTTATCGAGGAAATAGAGCGGTAAGCGACTGACAATCAACGAGAAAGCCCGACCTTCCGGCCGGGCTTTTGTCATTCTGGGCGGAGTCGGGAAACCTACAGATTCCGAAGGAGGTTCGTAAGAGAGACCTTCTTGTCGATCATCGCACGAAGCTCTTCGATCTTCACGCGCTCCTGGGTCATCGTGTCGCGGTCACGGACGGTCACGCAGCCATCGTTGATCGTGTCATGGTCGATGGTCACGCAGAACGGCGTACCGATGGCATCCTGACGGCGATAGCGCTTGCCGATGGAGTCCTTCTCGTCGTACTGGTAGGAGAAATCGTACTTGAGCTCGTCGACCACCTTCTGGGCGATCTCGGGCAGGCCGTCCTTCTTCACGAGCGGCATCACGGCCACCTTGATCGGTGCGAGCGGGGCGGGAATCTTCATCACGACGCGGGTCTCGCCATTCTCGAGCTTCTCCTCCGTGTAGCTGTGGGCCATGACGGCCAGGCACATGCGGTCCACACCGATGGACGTCTCGATGACGTACGGAGTGTAGGATACATTCTCCTCGGGATCGAAGTACTCGATTTTCTTGCCGGAGAACTTCTGGTGGTTGCCCAGGTCGAAGTTGGTGCGGCTGTGGATACCCTCGAGCTCCTTGAAGCCGAACGGGAAGTTGAATTCGATATCGGTGGCGGCGTTGGCGTAGTGGGCCAGCTTCTCGTGGTCGTGGAAACGGTAGTTCTCCGCGCCCATGCCGAGGTTCACGTGCCACTTCATACGGGCCTCTTTCCACTTGGCGAACCAGTCGAGCTCGGTACCGGGCTTGATGAAGAACTGCATCTCCATCTGCTCGAACTCCCGCATGCGGAAAATGAACTGACGGGCCACGATCTCGTTGCGGAAGGCCTTGCCGATCTGCGCGATGCCGAACGGAATCTTCATGCGGCCGGTCTTCTGGACATTGAGATAGTTGACGAAAATACCCTGGGCGGTCTCCGGACGCAGGTAGATGATGTTGGCGCCCTCGGCGGTCGAACCCATCGAGGTCTGGAACATCAGGTTGAACTGACGCACGTCGGTCCAGTTGCAGGTGCCGCTGATGGGGCAGACAATGTTATTGTCAATGATGATCTGGCGGTATTCGGCGAGGTCGTTGGCCTTCTCGGCGGCCACATAACGGTTGTGGACCTCGTCCCACTTGGCCTGCTCGCGCAGGACGTTGGGGTTCGTGGCACGGAACTGGGCCTCGTCGAAGGAATCACCGAAGCGCTTGCGGCCCTTGGCGACCTCCTTGTTCATCTTCTCTTCGATCTTGCCGAGGAAATCCTCGATTAGGACGTCCGCGCGATAACGCTTCTTGGAGTCCTTGTTGTCGATGAGCGGATCGTTGAACGCACCCACGTGGCCCGAAGCCTCCCAGATGCGGGGGTGCATGAAGATGGCGGAGTCGATGCCCACGATGTTCTCGTGAAGGCGGGTCATCGCTTCCCACCAATAGTTCTTGATGTTGTTCTTCAGCTGGACACCCATCTGGCCATAGTCGTACACGGCGGCGAGGCCGTCATAGATCTCGCTGGAGGGGAAAATGAAGCCGTACTCCTTGCAGTGGGCTACCAGCACTTTGAAAAGTTCATCCTGTGTCATATCGTTATTCTTTTGTCATTTCGAGCGAAGTCGAGAAATCTTACAAAATTACATAAAATATTCCGGAAACGCGGTCCGGAGGGAGGGTTTTGCGATTTCCGCGAGGGGAATCTTCACGAAATCACGTTCGGCAATCAGCGGATGTGGAACCGTCAGGTCCTCAGTATCAATATGTTCTGTTCCGTAGAAGAGAATGTCAATGTCGATGGTGCGGTTGTGGTAGATGCGGTTGCCATCGGCATCATACTCGGGTTTCTCATCGCGTCCGAGGGTGCGTTCGATCTCCTTGCACAGGGCCAGGATCTCATGCCCCTGCTCCTCCGGACTCCCCTTCCGGTAGATCCGGTACAACACGCACGCGTTCAGGAACTTATCGCCCTTGAACCCCCAGGCCTTGGTCTCGATCATCCGCGACAAAGCCGTGTAGTGGCGCCCGAAACCTTCGTCCAGCAGCGTCAAGGCCCGTTCGAGATTCTTCCGACGGTCCCCCAGGTTGGATCCGAGGCCCAGATATACACTCACGAACGCCATCTAGTTGAGCTTGCCGTAATCGTCCTCTTCGTAGTCCAGACCCAGATCCACCCGGGCCTCTTCCGACAGCATACTCCGGTCCCAGACCGGATCGAAGGTCAACTCGATCGAACAGCCCGTCACGCCGGGCACCCGCTTCACGCTCTCTTCCACCTCGTGGACAACCTCGTCTGCCATCGGGCAGTTCGGGGCCGTGAAGGTCATCAGGATGGACACTTTCCGGTCCTTGTCGATGTTCAGCTCATAGATGAGCCCCAGGTCGTATATATTCACTGGGATTTCCGGGTCGTACACCTGCTTGAGTGCCAGGATCACATCGGCATATAGCGGCTGGAGCGCGGCGACATCCTCGGCCGTGAGGACGTTGTCATGGCCGGCCTGACCGGCCGTCTCCGCCTTTGCCGCCATCTCATTGGCGACCCATTTGATGGTATCAATCATCGACACAAGCCCGTTGGCGCGCGTCGGGGACAGATTCTCCCGCAGGCCGATCCGGTCCACGAAACCGAAATCGTCCGCCGCGATCTCCGCCGGCGTACGGCCGGAATAAACGCTGATGAGAAGCGAGATGATGCCTTTCGTGATGATGGCGTCGCTGTCGGCCCGGAAATACAGTTTCCCGTCCTTCAACTCATAGTCCAGCCACACGCGCGACTGGCATCCCTTGATGAGCTTCTCTTCGGTCTTTTCCTCCTCCGGATAGGCCTCCAGGGCCTTTCCCAACTCAATCAGGTACTCGTACTTGTCCAGCCATTCGTCGTACATCGAGAACTCCTCGATGACCGCCTGTTTTTTCTCTTCCAGGGTCATATCAACATGGATATCGCTTTATTCAAACTCTTCACAAAGTACTCCGCCTCCTCCATCGTATTGTACGGAGCAAACGACGCCCGAAGCATGCCGGTAACACCGAAATGGTCCATCAGCGGCTCGGCGCACATCTGTCCGGAACGGACGGCGATGCCCATCTTGTCCAGAATCAACGCCAGATCCTCGTGGTGTGCGCCCTCCACAGAGAAGGAAAACAGCGGAACTTTCACCTGTGTTCCACGGGGAACACCATAGAGACGGATCCGGGGATCGGCCGACAAGGTCTCGGTCAGATAGTGCGTAATCGCCCATTCGTTCTGCGCAACCTCCGGGTCCTGCTGGAATTCGCGGGCCAGGCGGAGCGCCTCCTGGAGTGTCGGGACGGCATTGAAATTCTGGGTCCCGGCCTCAAACTTGCCGGGGACCGGCGCGAAGGTCGTTCCGGAGAACTGCACCGTCTCGATCATCTCTCCCCCACCCATATACGGGGGCATCGCGTCAAGCCATTTCTTCTTCCCATACAGCACGCCGGTTCCGGTCGCACCATATACCTTGTGTCCGGAGAAGGCATAGAAGTCACAATCCAACTCCTGGACGTCGACTTCATGGTGGACACTCCCCTGCGCGCCGTCCACAAGCACCGGAATGCCGTGCCCGTGCGCAATCCGAACGATTTCCTGTACCGGGTTTACAAGGCCTAACACATTGGAAATGTGAGAGATAGCTATGATTTTGGTGCGCTGAGAAATCAGTTTTTCGAGGGAGTCGACCATCAGGCCACCGAATTCGTCAATCTCAAGGACTTTGAGAACGGCCTTTTTCCGCTGGCAAAGCAACTGCCAGGGAACAATGTTCGAATGGTGCTCGGCGACGGAAACGATGATCTCGTCCCCTTCCCCGACAAACGCCTCGCCGAAACAGGACGCGACCAAATTGATGGACATCGTCGTCCCGGAAGTAAACACAATCTCTTCCCTGCTCCCGGCATTCAGGAAATCCCGAACGATATCCCGCGTCCGTTCGTACTCCTCCGTCGCATCAACAGCCAGCTTGTGCACGGCGCGATGGATATTCGCATTGGCCGTCGATGCCAACGCGTGCTCCTTCTCGAGCACCGCTGTCGGCCGCTGCGCGGTCGCCGCATTGTCCAAGTAAACGAGCGGTTTGCCGTAAACCTGCTGCGTGAGCGCCGGGAACTGACTTCTGATTTCCTGTACCGTCATACGTCTTTGATAAGTCTGCAAATTTACATATTTTTGCGTTATGATAGATTACATTAAAGGACAAATCATCGAACTGACACCCACGGAGCTCATCCTTGAGTGCGGTGGTATCGGTTACAGCATCCTCATCTCGCTGCAAACCTACGAAGCGATGCAACTACAGACCCAGACGGTCGCTTACATCCACCACTATATCCGCGAAGACGAAGAGCTGTTTTACGGCTTCGCAACCAAGGACGAACGCGAACTTTTCCGCCTCCTGATCGGAGTCTCGGGCATCGGCGTCAACTCCGCCCGAATGATGTTGTCTTCCCTGACATCCGACGAAATCCGCAATGCTATCCTGGCGGAAGACATCAACAAGATCAAAAGCGTCAAGGGAATCGGCCTCAAAAGTGCCCAAAGGCTGGTTTTGGAACTCAAGGACAAAATCGTCAAGGGTGCCGGTACCGATACAAGCTCTATCTTCAAGGCCGATACGAATGCCCTGGTCGATGAGGCCACAACCGCACTCGTGATGCTGGGCTTCTCCAAGGCCAACATCAACAAAGTCATGCCCGCCATTCTCAAGGACAATCCTGGCGCCAAGGTCGAAGACCTCATCAAAGCGGCCCTCAAGCGTCTATAACGCTATCTTTGGTGAAATATCCCGCCCACGGCGGAGAAAGATATAGACCCCGAGCTCCGAAAAAAAGTCGCTCGGGGTCTATATCTTTCTCTAATGCCGTGGGCTAACAATTGTTATATTTAACGGGATAGATATGGGGTATGCGGGGGCAAGTCCACCCTCAGACACGGGCAGTCCCGGCCCTTTATTAAGTCAAAAACAACGAACGCAGGGCGAGGGTATTATTTCTGGAACCTATTGCCACCTTCGGCCATAAAAGAGGGATGGGCCCGAACACGGCGCAAGCCGGGTCTGAAAGGTGTCGGAGCGATGTGGAGACGATCTCAACAATAATATCCTCGGCCGGAGAAAAGTTCCACGTGGAACAAAAGCCGGAAGCCTGCTCGGCAAATTATAAGCTAACGCCCGAAATAGACAAGAAGGACGGAAATGTCAGCAGGGGAGACGCCGGAAATACGGGAGGCCTGGGCGATGGTGGCGGGGCGATAGCGCTTCAGTTTCTGGCGGCATTCGATGGACAAAGACTGAACTTTGTCAAAATCGAAATCAGCGGGAATTTTGATATATTCCAGGCGATTGTTCTTTTCGGCCTGCTGTTTCTCACGTTCGATATAGCCTTCATATTTGATGGCAATCTCGACGGACTCGATAACATCGGGAGAAAATGTTCCACATGGAACAATTCGGAGAAGGTCAGGCAACGAAAGCTCGGGGCGAGCGGCAAGATCGGCTAAACGACGGGAATCCAATAGGGGAGCAGAGCCCACCTCAGTCAAATAATCGTTAACTACGTCAGCACGCACCTTCTTATTCTCACAAATCTCTTGAAGCGACGCGACTTGCTCTTTCTTGCGACAAACCGCAGCATAGCGTTCTTCAGAGGCAAATCCAAGAGAATGCGAAAGTTCCGTCAAGCGGAAATCGGCATTGTCCTGGCGCAGCAGGATACGAAACTCAGCACGGGAAGTAAACATCCGGTAAGGCTCATCCACGCCTTTATTGATCAGATCATCAATCAGGACACCAATATATGCTTGGTCACGACGAAGAACGAAAGATTCTTCTCCAGAGAGCTTACGATGCGCATTGATACCAGCCATCAAGCCCTGCGCAGCAGCCTCCTCATATCCCGTCGTACCATTGACCTGGCCGGCCAGGAACAGACCGTCAACCACGCGGGATTCCAGCGAGTATTTCAAATACTGCGGATCGAAATAATCGTACTCAACCGCATAAGCCGGCTTGAACACGACGCAATTCTCCAAGCCGGGAATGGCGTGCAGTGCTTTCAACTGCACATCCAGCGGAAGCGATGAAGAGAATCCTTGCAGATAGTACTCAAAGTTATTTCGGCCTTCCGGCTCCAGGAACAGCTGATGCGAATCCTTATCGGCAAAGGTCCTGAGCTTGTCTTCGATGCTCGGACAATAGCGAGGGCCACGGCCATGGATCAGTCCCGTGAAGAGGGGAGAGCGGTCGAAGCCGGAGCGAAGGATGTCATGGACAGTCTCGTTCGTATGGAGGATATAACACTCCATTTGGGGAGCACCAGCTTGAATCGCAGACGGAACATCCAGGAAAGAAAAACGACCCGGGGCTTCATCTCCGACCTGGACAGGCAACTTGGACAAATCAACGGACCTGACATCAATCCGCGGGGGAGTGCCCGTCTTCATCCGGGCGGTCGGAATTCCAAGCGCGGCGAGTTGATCCGAGACATGGTAGGCCGACAACTCGCCGATCCGCCCGCCTTCGAAAGCGTGCTGCCCAATGAACATCTTGCCGTTCAAGAAGGTGCCGGCGGTCAAAATAACTGCCCGAGATTTGAAAATTGCTCCGGTAATCGTACGGACGCCCGTCAAAACGCCATTCTCAAAGAGAAGATTTTCGACAAAATCCGCGTAAATGGCTAAGTTAGAGCAACTTAGAAGGACGTCGCGCCATTTCAGCGAAAACGCCAGTTTATCGCACTGCGCGCGCGGACTCCACATCGCCGGACCCTTGGAACGGTTGAGCATCCGGAACTGGAGCGTTGCGGCATCCGTCACGACGCCGGTCCATCCGCCGAGGGCGTCGATCTCCCGGACGATCTGTCCCTTGGCGATTCCGCCGACCGCCGGATTGCACGACATCTTCGCGAAGCCGTTCAGGTCGGGGGAGACCAGGAGCACGGACGAGCCGAGCGACGCGGCGGCCATCGCCGCCTCGCAGCCGGCGTGTCCGCCACCGACGACAATGATGTCATAGCACGATGTCATACGAGCGGACGCTGCGACAGATAGTAATTCTCTTTGGCCCGCATCACGGCGATATCTTCCTCCGTATGGTCATCGTACCCGATCAGATGAAGGAGGCCATGCACGATGACACGGTTCAGCTCGTCAGCAAACTCAACACCGTAGAACGATGCATTCTCCCGGACCGAATCAACCGAAATGAAAAGGTCTCCGGAGAGGCGGTTTCCTTCGCAATAATCAAAGGTAATGATGTCCGTATAATAATCGTGTTGCAGATATTTTATATTGACATCCAAAATATAATTATCGGAACAAAATATTACGGAGATGTCGCCCAAGCGTTTGGTCTCGCTCTCGGCCACAAACTTGAGCCAGCGGTTCGTAAGCCGCTTTTCCTTAAAGGTAAACTTCGTGTCTTCGGTATAATACGTTACCATATACAATCAATTACTCGACCTCAAAAGAAAACTCCTGATAAACCGGACGTCCGTCCTCCGTAAAACCTTCGGCGACGACCTTGAAGCGGCCCGCATAACCGGGCGTGTGGATTTCCACACGGCTGTCGGCACCGGCGTCCAACCTCAGGACCGGATTCCAATAGAGAAGCTGCCGCAGGTCCTGGCCATCACCCGGCGGAACGGCACCGTAATATGCTACCGGGTAGGCGACACCCTGGAAGTCCACCACACGCACATTGGAAGGGAAGTGGAGGGCTTTGACGTAGTTATTCTTGGTAATGAAATTAACAAGGCCGCGGAAGGGCAATTTCCCGCAGACAAAGGACTCGTTGTAAATGTCGATGTCCTCTATGAGCATGGCATCGAAATTCAGCAGCAAATCCATGTCGCTGATAACCACCCCGTCCATCATGACAAGGATATTGTCCGTCCGGTCATGACGACGCTGAAGGGCGTCTGAAACGGTCAACTGAAGGATGTTCTTGCCCCGGATCGTTCTCAGGTGCAGGTCAGGGATGATCTCGACGATGATCTCCTTCACCGAAGGGAAACGCGTATAGTCGTCCAGGTGAATCCGGCGCATGGCGATCGAAGACAACAGAAGGTCTTCCCGGTGGGACATGAAGGTCGTCAGCGTGTCGATACGAAGCGCCTTTTCAGACCGCAAAGACGCTTTCCGGGCGGTCAGATCCGACCGTTGGGCAGAACTCAGGAGCAATTTCGGGAGCGAGCCGGCTTCAGGAAGGATAAAAGGATTTTCAAAGTCAATGAAACCTTCTTTCCGGTCCAGCTGGGAGACTTCGCACACAATCTCCCGGTCGCCGTAAATATTGGAGGAATAGAAATGGATCCGGTCGTCTCCCTCGCTCCGGCCGATATACAGATCCGTCGGGGAACCCGCGGCGGAAAGGGTCGCGACAGAAATGTCGTCCTCGTCCTTGATCAGCGTACCACGAATCCGGGTGGAGATGATTTCGCCGTCATTCTCCACGGATACGTCACGGGTCAGACGAATAGAGCCAGGTATCGACCGAAGGAAGCTTGAAGGCGTATTCTCCTGCGCGGCAGGAAGCAAATCATCCTCATGATAGACGGAAAGACTGACAGACGCGGCGGAACCGGCATTGTGAAGCGTCACCACACCGGAAGCGTTCCGGGGCTGACGGATCCTGGTTGTAAGTTCCAGCGACCCTTCCGGACCTCTTTCCGGTGCTTTACGGGCCTCATAGGTCTTTTCGTCCAGGATTTCAACCCCGTCATCGACCCGGACCGCCGAAGTGGCGTTAAACACGGTCAACAGGCGGGAACCGGCCAGCCAGGGAGAGCCGTCCTCGGCGGCATTGACCGCCGTATAAGCGACCAGACGATAGGTCCCGGAAGGCGCCGTGACCGGAATCCGGAAGGACCCGGCGCCCCGGCCCGCAAGAAGGCCGATTTTGGCCGTACAGACCGTTCCGTCCATGGAAATGAGTTCCAGGTAGGACACGGCGCTTTCGTTGGAAAAACGGCCGTTTTCGTCCAGACAGGAAAGCGAACACCAGACGGCGTCGCCGGCGAGATAGACATTCCGGTCGGTGGACACATAGATACGCTCTACGGGCACACCGGCCATCAGGGCGGTTCCCGCGGCAAGGGTCATCAGGAAGAGAACTATCTTTTTCATTCGTCCCAGAAATCAGGTATGGTTAACGTTCCGCCGGCGGCAACACAGTCGTAGCAGCGCGGCGCACCCCAGCCGTAATCGCCTTCCCATTCCGGATCCCGGTCCGGCTTCGTATTCTCGACGAGCGGAAGCCAACCTTGCTCATAAAGAGAGAGATAATCCTTGGGCAGCGCATAGTAGAGTGAGTAATAATCGGGGTGACGGGTCCGCAGGTACCGGCTGTCCAGAGTGGCCTCCTGAACGGATACCTGCCCGACCGTCACATATCCCAGCACCGTCCGGTCAGGATCGCTTTCGCACCGGAGGTTGCTCGGGATTTCCCCGGGGTTCGGCGTAAAGAGATTGTCTCCGCCGTTGGTATTCTCTTCCAAGGCCTGCAGGAAACGGAAGTTGTCCTTGGTAAGGGTTTTCGCCTTGACCCGGATAAAGTACTGCCGATGATTCCGGTTGTCGTACCGGGAAAAGCGCTGCAACGGCCAGGCCGTGACGCCGGATTCGACCCTTCCGGTATAATCCACCGGATAAATACGCCCGCTGTTCGACGTTCTCCAACACCAATAACGGTCAAAACCCGGCAGGATGCCCGGCGTGATGGACAGGGTCTCCGGATTGAAAATGTAGCTGATGGAGTAGTCTGCATGGAATTGCCAAAGCTCTTCAAAGGAGAGTTGGAAATAGCCGGTTCCCTCGTCGCCGCCGTCCACGGAAACCGCTACGGTAACGTTCTCGTCACCTTCTCCACAAATGAAGTCAATGCTCCGGATGACAGGTGCCGGTGCGGGCTTGCTCCAGTCGCTGACATATAAACCGTCAAACGCCTCGACACAAAGACGATAGCTCCGGTCCACCGGGGCGTCCTTGGTGGAAATCTTGAAGACCTGATTGTACCTGGGGATACCGATATCGTAGGAGAAGGAGGAACCCGTCTCCGGAACGCCGGGAAACTTCCTGCCGGAATCATCCTCCACCCAGACCCGGGCGGTCGAAAAATCCGGGGCGTAAGACAAACCGTTCCACCACAGGGACATCAGCGCACCCAGCCGGACCGTGGACATATCGCCGATGGAGATATCTCCATCGACCGTCAGGATCCCCTCCGGAGCCTCTTCCAGATCCGGCGTATAGGGATAGATGCACGCCGTGGCGCACAGGATCACACAAAGTATGGGCAGGATCTTTTTCATCAGAACAGGATGTTGATATTGACGTAAGGTATCTGGGTGGCGAAAACAGAGAGCATATATCCTTTCGTCAGACCATAGGGAGATGCCTTGAAGAAGACCGAATACGGGTTCTTGCGGCCGGTCACGTTGTACACGCCGATAGTGATGACCGTATGGGCGATCGCCTTCAGGTAATGGCCCGGGTCGATGTTGAACGCCACGTCGGCGCGGAAATAGTCGGGGATCCGGTAGGCGTTCCGTTCCGAATAGGCCATCCGGTAGGTTCCGCCATAGAAATACATGCCGATCGGAACCGTGACGGGCCGGCCGGTGGAGTAGTCCACGTTCACCGAGAAACTGTACCGGTGTGTCAGGGCGATGTTCGTCACGAGTTTGAGTTCGTGCGGCTTGTCATAAGGGGCGTTGTACCAGTTTCCATGGGCAAGGGCTTCATAACCGCGGTCACCCATTTCCTTCTGGCGGGCCCGGGAATAACTGTAGGATAACCAGCCGGTGATGTTTCCGGTGGTTTTCCGGGCCATCAGCTCTATGCCGTAGGCGCGACCCTTCACCGGGACGAGCTCGTCCGCCAGATCCGGGTTCATCGTCAGGGTGGCGCCGGGCAGGAAATCCAGGGCCCGGTAGGAATGCTTGAAATACCCCTCCAGGGAGAAGTCGATCCCGGTGTTCAGTTCGGTCCAATAGGCGCCGGCGGCGGCCTGCCAGCCCCACGTGGGTTTGATCCGGTCGTCGCTGAGTTTCCAGGTATCCATCGGTGAAACCGCCGACGTGTTGGAAATCAAATGGATATACTGGGACAGGGAGTTCAGGCCGGCCTTGAAAGAAAGGTTCTCCTCGGGAGAATACTTGAAAGCGAGCCGGAAATCAGGCATCCCGTAGAACTTGCTTCCCTTTCGGGCATAAAAACCGGAAAGGCGGACGCCGGACTCCAGGGAAATCTCGTCAGAAGGCTTCCAAGTGTCGGATGCATAGACGGCCGGTTCCAGCGCAAGTTCCCGGTCCAGGCGGCGGGCTTGAACTCCGGATTCCGCTCCAAATGGATTCATCGTGCCCGGATCCAGCATATAACCGGTCAGGTGGACACCCCAGGACAGTTCGTGGGCATCCGTCAGCGTCCTTCGCCGGTCGGACCGCAGGAAAGCCTGGCGGATATAGGTATCCAAATCATAGGCACCATACGACCACTCATGGGCGGAAATCCGGCTGGAATACTGGTCATAACCGCCGCTTATTTCCAGACGACCCTGCTCGGTCCGGTGTTTCCAGACTAGAGATGCGTTAATGTTGCCATACCGGAAAGTCGTGTCCCCGCCGAAGGAGAAACGGTCCCGGGCATAATAACCGTGGGCATGGAGGGAATTGTTCTCGTCAAACCGGTGGGTAATACCCAGGTTGGCGTCTGTGAATCCCGCCGTTCCCCCGGAATAGGCGCTCTCCGGCGGAAGTCTCTTCAGGATCCAGTCGGAATAAGTCGTGCGCGCCCCGGCGATGACGGACGTCTTTCCCTTGGCCAACGGTCCTTCCACATGCAGGCGGCTGGTCAGAAGGCCGATACCGGCGGAACCCTTCCAGGTCTGCATGTCCCCGTCCTTGCTGTCCACGTTCAGCACCGATGACACACGGCCGCCGTACTGCGCCGGAATGGAGCTCTTGTACAGCTCGATGTTTTCCACGATGTCGGGGTTGAAAGCCGAGAAGATGCCGAACATGTGGGACGGATTATAAATGGTATTCCCGTTGAAGAGGATCAGGTTCTGGTCGGCGCTGCCGCCGCGGACGTTGAAGCCGCCGGAGGCCTCGCCCACGCTCTTGATGCCCGGAAGCGTCAGGACGGCCTTGATGACGTCGCCTTCCCCGAAGGCCGACGGAATCTTGTTCATCGTCTTCACGCTCACTTTTTCCACGCCCATTTCCGTGTTCCGGTGCTGCGCCATGCTTTCCGCCGATACGACGGCCTCCTTGAGCATCGTCACTTTCTCGGTCATCATCACGTTCAGGCTGCCGTCGGAGTGGACGATGACCTTCAGGGCCAGCTCCTCCTTTCCGTCGGCGCTGAAATTCAGCGTGTTTTCTCCGCTGGGAAGGTTGATGCGGTACTGTCCACGGCGGTCGGTCCGGGTATAGGTCTTGGTGTTGTCGTCAAAGACGACGACGCCGTACATCGGCTCGCCGGTCTCCGCTTCCGTTACGACGCCGCGGACCGTCTTGGAGGCACTGCCCCTGTTCAGGGCGGGGTTGCCGACCGTATAGACCTTGTTCCGATACGTAGCCAGGAGCGGATTGTCCGCATATTGGACGACGATGGAATCCTTCTGCACCTGGGAGAAATACCCGTCCGGAAGACCGTTTCCGGTACCCGGGAGATTCGCTTCCGACACCGTTCCCGTCGGAACACGGTCCGAGTGGCTGTGCCAGGCGGCCTGTTCGAGATTCAGGGACGGATTACCGGCAGGGGACTGCAGCCGCCGGTTCAGGTTTCTTTTGCTGATCTTCACGATCTGTCCCTTCTCCAGCGCGTAGAAGGTTTCCTTGCGCATAAAGAAGTTCGGAATCTGTGGACTGAAGTCAGGATCGACATACCCGATCTGGCTGTATCCGCCGCTGGCCGCGTCGAAATGCATGGATTTCTCCACCTGCAGGAGGAGGGGAGTCTCCCCGTCCCGCACGACCTCGAAGAAACCCTCCGGGGCGTCCTTCCATCCCAGGTACCGCAGGTTGACGAAGCGTTTTCCGCCCATCGTGAACCAGGCCACCTGGTCGGTGAAAACGACGACGGCGGACACCTTTTCCATCGGCCGGACCTGGAGTTCCCCCTCACAGGCGTCGATGTTGAGGGAAATGTCCCGGTACAGGCGGCCGTTGTAGAAAACATCTCCTTGCTGAAACTCCGGCCGGTCCCAATAATACGTGCCGTTGTACTTGTAAGGATAAGTGCCCGGAAGCTTTCCCCGGAAAATGCCGGCGAAGGCGCTTTCCGGGTCCTGGGCCAGGGCGCTCCCTGCAAAGGCCCAAAGGGCCAGTACCAGGGTTGTCAGTCTTTTTACCATAGGAAATTGTTGAAAGGATAGCGGCCCGCATGGATTTCCGCCACCATCTTGTAAAGGTCGTTCCTGAGTTTGTCTATGCCGATCTTCTCCTTGGCGGAGATGAAGATGCACGGGGTTTTCTCCTGGGCGATCCAACTGTTCTTGAGTTCGTCCAGGGTCTGGTTCTTGGCTTCCTTCGGCGTCAGGGAAAACTCGTCATAAGGTTCGTACGTGTAGGCATCCACCTTGTTGAAGACCACGAAAACGGGCTTGTTGGCCGCGCCGATGTCCCGGAGCGTCTGCTCCACCACCTGCATCTGCTCTTCGAAATCGGGATGGGAAATATCAACCACGTGTACGAGGATATCGGCCTCCCGGACCTCGTCCAGGGTGCTCTTGAAGGCTTCGACCAGTTGCGTGGGCAGTTTCCGGATGAAACCGACGGTGTCGGAAAGCAGGAACGGGCAGTTTTCGATGACTACCTTCCGGACCGTCGTGTCCAGGGTGGCGAACAGTTTGTTCTCCGCGAAAACATCGGATTTGGCCAGCAGGTTCATCAGCGTGCTTTTGCCGACATTGGTATAACCGACCAGGGCCAGCCGGACGAGGGATCCGCGGTTGCTCCGCTGGGTGGCCATCTGCCGGTCCACTTTCCGGAGGTCTTCCTTCAGTTTGGTGATCTTCTGCTTGACGATCCGTCGGTCCACCTCGATCTGGGTCTCACCCATACCGCCGCGGGTGCCCATGCCGCCCCGCTGCCGCTCCAGGTGCGTCCACATGCCGGCAAGCCGGGGCAGCATGTATTGATAATGAGCCAAATCCACCTGCATTTTCGCATAGGAAGTCTTGGCCCGCTGGGCAAAGATTTCCAGGATCAGGCTCGTCCGGTCGATGACGTCGCAGCACTCGATGATCTTCTCGATGTTACGCTGCTGGGTGCCGGTGAGTTCGTCGTCGAAAATGACGTACTGTATCTCGTTCGATTCACAGTACTCCTTGATTTCCTGAAGTTTACCCGTTCCGATGTAGGTGGCTTTGTCGGGCCGGTCCATGCGCTGCATGAACATCTTGTCGCCGATGGCGCCTGCGGTTTCCGCCAGGAACTGCAACTCATCCAGATACTCCTGCACCTTGCGCTCCCCTCCCTTTTCGAGGACCACACCCACAAAGACGGCCTTTTCGGTTTTGTATTGGCTCATACCTTCTTCTAAATCCGCTGATTCCTATATTCTTGCAAAGTTAATTCTATTTTTCGAGATTGTCATATAAAAAACAGGGCGGCCCCGGAGGGGTCGCCCTGATCTTGATACCATCGTGCGGAATTAATCCGGGATGAAAGCTACATAACCGTAGAAGGCAATTCCGGTGCTACCGCCACCACGAGGGCCGCCATTACGCATGATAACCAGGAAATAGTAGCAGGCGTCGTCGCCATCGTAAACGCAGATGCCCGATTCCGTTGCTTCCTGGTCCACGTTGAAGTCGGCCACGTTGATGACACCGTTGGATGAGGCGATGATCTGGTTTCCAATGCTGTATTCGTCCGTACCGATTTCCGTGAACACCAGTTCAGTCTCGCCGAAAGGAGCGATCTTGAAGGTGCCCGGGTGGTTCACATCCTCATACAGGGTAGCAGCGTGGTTCTCGAACTGAGGGTCACCTTGGTAAACCGTGTCGTCATAGGCGACGGTACCGGTGCTCACTTCTTCCCACTTGGCAGGGAGGACGATGGTCGGCTTACACTGTTCTTCCGTCAGGACGCCTTCCCAGTTGTCCTTGACATCCCACCAGACGCGGGCGTCCTTGGTATCCTGACCGTTGCTCAGGTCCTTGATGGCCTCGGCATAATTCGCAGGATTGTACTCCTTGTCCATGGTGTTGTCGAACGGGAGACGGTACGGATAGTGGGAGTTGCCCTGCGTATCGGCACCGGGGCCGACCGGCATGTGGGGAACATCCAGACGGCGCCAGTCGGACCAGGCCTCGATACCGTCGGCCAGGTAACCGGCGATCCAGCGCTGGAGCGCGATCTGCTCGATTCCCTTGTCGGGGTTGAAGGCGACGTCAGGATTGGCGAGATAGGCGTTGACATTCTTGGCACCCCACCAGTCGAAGGAAGCCTTGATACCGGCCTCATACAGATCCTTGGCGTTGGCGGAAATCCAGCCGCGCTGGGCGGCCTCGGCTTCCACCAGGAGGACGCGGGACGTCGGGATGACGGGAATCGTGGCGCTCTGGGTGATGATCTTGCTGTTGATGCTGGCGCAGCAGTCCTTCCAGGCGGAGACGGCGTCGTTGTTGATCAGGCCGAACGGAACACCATAGAAGGAAGTGTACTGGTCACGCGGGAAAACTTCCTCGTCACGGGCTCCCTTGTATCCTTCGATGTCGAAGTATTCGAACATACGGGGGTCTTCGAGGGCCTTCATTTCCTCGACGATGAAGTAGTTCGGAACGGGGTTCAAACCGGCTGCCGGATAATCCGGGCTCACCCAGTAGTACAGCATGTTCCAGTTCAAATCGTCATAGGTGTAGTGGAGTCCGTCGGCGACATCCTTCATACCGCCATCCGCATAGGCGGCGGCAAAACGGGCCTTACCGGTAGCCGCATCCACGTCGCTGAGCTTGATGGCCATGAGCATACGGAGGGAAGCGTTGAATTTCTTCCACTTGGCGATATCGCCGCCGAAGAGGATGTCCGCGGCACCGCTCAGGGAGCCACTCTCGTCAAACTGGGCATAGGCAGCCTTCAGGCTCTCGTCCAGGATGGTGTAAGCCTGCTTCTGCGTGTCATACTTAGGCTGCCAGTTGTTGTCGCTGACACCCTTGAAGGCCTCGGAAATGACGATGGGACCGTTGATGTCGGAAATGGTCATGTAGAAGAAGGCCATCAGCGTCTTAGCGGCGGCAATCTGGTTGGCGCTCGTGCCGAAGACAGCTACGTTGCTCTCTTCACTCTGCTCGGGATCCTCGTTCATCTGGATGATGTACTCGAGGTTCTTGATCGGACGCAGATAGAACGTGGAGCAGCCGAAGCTGGAAGTGGTCGAAAGGGGACCGTACTGGTTGTTCTTGGACTCGGAGAGATAACCGGCCCATTCCTGCTGCCAGGGGTCATACGCGTTGGTGGCGTCTCTCAGGACGAACTGCTGGACATACTTGCAGGACTCCGTGAAGAGATAGGTCGTGAACGGCGTGGAGGGCTTGTTCGGATCCTTGTTGATGTCACCGAAATCTTTGACGTTACAGCTGGTAACGAACAGACCGGCAACCAGGACGGAAGTCAAAAGGGCATATATCTTTTTCATAATATTCATCCTCCTCTTTTAGAAAGTGACATTGAGCGTAACACCGAAGGAACGGGTGGACACGGCCTGGCCGCCTTCGAGGAAGTTGTATTCAGCACCGCCCATTTCGGAAGGATCGATGTGCGGAACCGCGGAATAGATGAGCCAAGGGTTGGTGGCCACGAGCGCGATGCTGGCGGCGGAGATACCCTTGATCTTGTTCACCAGGACCTTAGGCATGTCGTAACGCAGGGAGAGTTCGCGGAGCTTCACGTAAGTACGGTCGAAGATCGTGGAATCCTGGTCGTAGATGTACTGGTACTGGAAATAGTAGGAAGCATCGATATAACCGTCCATGGGCTTGCCGTCCGCATCCACACCGGTGAGGTGGACACCGCCGCCCTTCTGGACAGGCTCGCGGATGTTGATGCCCTTGTCGTTGAGAACGGCCGTCTCGGCGAGCAGACCGGAGCCCTTGCCCCACATGTTGGTCCAGGAGACCATCTGGCCGCCGATCACATAGTCGAGCGCAGCGGAGAGCGTGAAGGCCTTGAAACGGAAGCTGGTGCTGAAACCTCCGGTGAAGTCGGGCTGGATGTTGCCCACGTTCTTCTCCACGTTGGTTTCCCAGGTCGGACGGACCTCGCCCGTAGCGGTGGTGCCGGCACGGAGGACCAGCTGACCGTCGTCGTTGCGGATCCAGCGCGCGTTGGTCTGGATGACACCGATCGGCTCGCCTTCGATGGACATCAGGTTCCAGAAGTAGTAGAAGCTGTTACCGTAAAGGCGGGTGGAGTGCTGATCCGGAGCCAGCTCGATAAGCTTATTGATGTTCTTGGACAGGTTCGCGGAGAGATTCCACTCGATATCCTTGGTACGGACGGGCGTGCCGCCGAGCAGGATTTCGATACCCTTGTTCTGCACCAGGCCGGCGTTGATCGTACGGGAAGAATAACCGGACTGCGGAAGGACCGTCGCGGCGATGATGTCGTTCTTCGTGTTCTTCATGTAGAGGTTCACATCACCGTATAAACGGTTGTTGAACAGCTTGAACTCGGTACCGACCTCATAGGAGGTGGAGATGGTCGGAAGGATGTTCTGGTTGACCTGCCTCGAAGGTTCGTACAGGGCGGTCTGCCCGTGGATCTTGGTGTCGATGGTGTACGTGGGGAACACGTTGTAGGCACCGATGGTGGAACCCACCTGGGCGAGGGAACCGCGGATCTTCCAGAAGTTCAGCCAAGGGGCGTTGATGAGCTTGCTGACCATGAAGGACAAGGAGCCGCCGCCATACAGATAAGCGTTGTTGTCCTTGGGAAGACGGGAGTCGATGTCGTAACGGAGGGAACCGTCCAGATAGATGAGGTCGTCCCAACCGATGGTGGCCGTACCGAAGAAGGAGCGGGTCTTATAGTGCGTTTCGCTGTTATTGGTGGAATACGTGCTGTTGGAAGCGCTCAGGTTGTACAGGTCGATGACGGACAGACCGCCGTTGGTGGAGCTGTTCAGATAGTAGTAGTCATACTTGCGCGCTTCGGCGAAAGCGGCGGCTTCGGCGGTGAGACGGTTGTCGAAGAACGCATTGTTCCAGGTCAGGTAAGCCTGGCCGGTGATGTCCATCGTCGTATTCTGATAAGTGCGGAAGTAAGAGTCGAAGTTGATGGAACCGGCACCGTTCTTCTCCTCATAGAGGGAATTCTGGAGCAGGTTGTTCACACGGCCGCCCAGACGGAAGTTGTAAGGAAGGGTGGCGTACACGTCAGCGGAAGCCAGATGATAGTGGGTCGAGCTGGAATACGTGTATTTGTTCATCACGGCAAACGGGTTGTCGTGGAAGTTCGCTGCAAGGTCGTTGGGGCTCTTGATGTTCCAGGTGCGCCAGGTTCCGTCCGGACGCTCCCAGTCCTTGAGTTCGGCGATGTCCACGTTCATGTGACCCCACTGGACGAAGTCGCATATATAGTTACCGTTGGAGGAGTAACCTTCCTGTTCCGCGTTCTTGTTGTTGCGGAAACGGTAACGGTAGCTCAGGTCGGCAGTCAGCCAGCTGTTGGGCTTGATCTGGGTGGAGATGCTGAAGTTGCGGCGCACGGCCTTGGAGTTGTAGAAGATACCGGGACGGTCCACGTTGGTGAAGGACACGCGGGTGTTCATTCCCTTGACGGACTTGTTGAAGGCGACGTTGGTCGTGTTGACCCAGGCGACGCGGGTAAGGTCGCGAAGGTTCAGACGGGAGCTCCAGGTCTGGGTCTGGCCATAGGAAGGATGGGTCGGATCCCAGGAATAGGCGCTGCGGATCAAGGTCTTGTCGTCGAAACGGGGACCCCAGTTCACGTCCTCACCATAGTCATAGAAGAACGTACCGTCGCCGAGGTCGTAACCGGCATTGGTGAAAGCCCACTTCGCATCGAGGACGTCGATGTCGCCACCGCCGGCCTGCGCATAGTTGTAGGTGGTCGTCTGCGCGGAGGCGCCGCCACCGAATTCGTGCTGCAGCTTGATGTGGTCGTAGAGGACTTCGGCCGTGGTCGTGTGGGAGAATTCCACATGGGACTGGCCTTCCTGCGCGCGCTTGGTCGTGATGATCACGGCGCCGTTCGCACCGCGGGAACCGTACAGGGCGGTGGCGGAGGGTCCTTTCAGGACATTGATGCTCTCCACATCGTCCATGTTCACGGCGCCGGCCGAGGCGATGGTACCGTCGATCACGTAGATCGGCTCGGAACCTTCCTGGTTGCTGTAGGAGGTCGGACCGCGGAGGATGATCTTACCTTCGCCGAAGGTGGAACCGGCGGTGCCCCAGAACTGGGCGCCGGCAACCTTACCGGCCAGGGAGTTGCCCAGCGCGGAGCTGTGGGTGAGATTCAGCTGCTCGTCATTGATGACCTGGGCGGAATAGCCGATGGCTTTCTGCTTGCGGGTCAGGCCCTGGGCCGTGACGACAACCTCGTCGAGGTACTCCGTATCCGGCTCGAGGGAAATGTTGACGACCGTCATTCCGTTCACCTCGACAGACTGGGTCTTGAAGCCCATGTTGCTGACGACGAGAACGCCATTTCTCGGAGCGTTGATGGAGAAAGCACCCTGCACGTCCGTCAATGCGTAGGAAGTGGCACTTCCCTGCACGACGACGGCAGCACCCGGGATGGGTTCACCGTTGGAACTGTCGGTGACCGTTCCGCGCACGGTGATGTTCTGAGCGTACGCGGCCGTCGCGACGACTGCCAGCAGGCACGCCAGGAACAGTTTTACTTTTTTCATAAGCAAGAAACTTTGGTTAAACATGTATTGTTTTTGGTAATAATTCCTTACCTTTTAGGCAAAATACACTACAAAACGGTCCTTTTCACTACTACCCAAGGTGCAAAGTTGTAAAACAAAAACGGAATATGCAAATCTTTTAAATTATTCATTCTTTGTCGATATTGCTCTATTTTACGTAAAATTACGAACAATCATTATACAATAAGGGGTTATTTTGTGTTAAATTGAAAGAAGATGAGCCCTTATAATTCAAAACAAAAATTTTTATTTATTCGATTATTCTTGTTTTAACACCCTTTTCAGGTACCTGCAAAGCGTGTTTTTATGGATTCCAACATGGTCCGCTATGATTTTATAAGGTATTTTTTCATCCCGCATCCGGAGAATATCCTCCAGCATTTCCTCAAAGCGGATTCGCTGCTTCGTTTTTCCACAGGGGCGGCCTAACTTCTTTCCTTCCGCTTTCTTTGCGGCCAGCGCCTCCTTCGTCCGCTGGGAAATCAGGTTCCTTTCGATTTCAGACGTAAGGGAATAAGCGAATGCGAGGATTTTCGAATGAAGGGATCCTGACCATTCAAAGTTGTCCTTGATGGATTGTATCCTGATTCCTTTCTCGCTGCAATAGTTCAGAATGGACATGACCATCATCATGTTCCTCCCGAGCCGGGACAGCTCCGTACAAACCAGCAGATCGCCTTTTCTCATTTTTCCAAGCGTCCTTCCGAGTGTCCTTTCCTGCAGGTTTTTCATCCCGGACACTTTTTCCTCCACCCAGATGTTGACCGTGATCCCGTGGCGGACACTCCAGTTCTCTATTTCATACCGCTGGCCCTGGCAAGTTTGGATCTGCGTACTGACTCTGATGTATGCAACTGTCATGACTATTAGTTTATTATTGAATCTTTTTCCATCCAACTTATTCGAATAGCACTTATTAATGACCGTTTTGCGGTGAATATTGCATCACGCAGGTTTTGACTGTCAATCGATAATATTGTTTAACCGACTTTTATGCCGATGAAAAACGCTTGTTTCCTCCTGTTCCCGTGAATATATTCACCGGTCCGGCAAGGAAAATTACAATTCGACGGTCCCCTTAAATCATTGTAATCTCCTAATTTTTAACCATTTTAAAATCCCTTCTTATTATTTAACCAGACCCGGCGCTTGCATAATTGAAATCTATTTTAGAACTTTGTATATTAAATCCGCCAAAAATTGCGGCTTGGGTTGAAAACTATTATCATTATTTATAGTACTGTTTTGTTTAACTAATCTAATGCTTATGAAAAAAGTAAAGCTTATGATCGCATCGTTGATGATTCTGATCGCAGGCTCCGCCTTCGCGCAGAACATCAAGGTGTCCGGTACCGTTACGGACAGTAATGGTGATCCGGTTCCCGGTGCGGCCGTCATGCTCCAGGGAAACACTTCCGTGGGAACGGCGACGCTCGCGAACGGATCCTATTCGCTTACTGTTCCTTCCAACGGAACGCTCGTGGCTTCTTCTGTGGGTTACAAGGATGCCTCCGCTCCCGTCAATGGGCGGACGATCATCAACTTCGTCCTCGAAGATGATGCCGAGGTCCTTGAGCAGGCCATCGCCGTCGGCTATGGTTCCGCCAAGAAGATCAGCTCCATCGTGGGTTCCGTCTCGACAGTGAGTTCCGAGACCATCAAGAACGCTCCGTCTTCCTCCGCCCTCGACCAGCTCCAGGGCCAGGTTGCCGGTCTGTCCGTCCTGTCCTATTCCGGTATCGCCGGTGATAACGCGGTGAGCATGACCCTCCACGGCGTCGGTTCCCTCGAAGCCGGTACCGCTCCGCTCTACGTGATCGACGGTATTCCTTCCTCCAGCACCGCTGTGATGAACATGAACCCGAACGACATCGAGAGCGTCAGCGTCCTGAAGGATGCTTCCGCCACCTCCATCTACGGTGCCCGCGCTGCGAACGGTGTCGTTTACATCTCCACCAAGACCGGTTCCTACAACACCAAGGCTTCCGTCACCTACCGTGGCCAGTGGGGTGTTTCCACCCTCGCCGACACCTCTCTCTATGAGAGCATGATGACCAGCACCGAACTGATGGACTTCTGGGTGCGTGCCGGTATCCACGACCAGGCCTACATCGACAACACCTACCTGAGCAAGGGTTACAACTACAACACCCCTTGGTACAAGTACATGATGGACCTGTGGAACCCGCAGTACCAGAACGACCTCACCATCGAGGGCGGCGGCTCCAAGGTCGCCTACATGCTGGCTGCTTCCCAGTATCACCAGAAAGGTTATACCCCCGGTAACTTCTTCGACCGTTACACCCTGCGTTCCAACGTGCAGGCGCACCCGCTCGAGTGGCTCAAGACCGGTGTCAACCTGAACCTCAGCCTCTCCAACACCCAGCAGAACCCGAACTGGGGTTCCGCCGCCAACGGTATGTCCAACTATACTTCCGGCGGTCTGTCCTTCCTCCTCATCCCGATGTATCCGGCTGTGGACGAGAACGGCAATGTCTATGAGAAGAAATTCCCCGGCCAGAACCGTATCACCCCGACCTACTACATGGAGAACCATAAGGACCAGTATGACCGCTATGGCGTGAACGGCAACGTGTTCGTGGAAATCGAACCCATCCGCAACCTCAAGTTCGTCTCCCGCGCCGGTGTCGACGGCAATATCAGCCTGAATGACTGGGTCACCACTCCTTCCTATACTGCGGAGAACGGCGGCACCCCGAGTGTCGGTCACTCCAGCTCCATGGGTTATGCGGCCAATATCACCAACACGGTCGAATACTCCTTCCAGATCACGGACGACCATAAGTTCAGCGTCCTTGCCGGCCAAGAAGGTGTCCGCAACTACTCCAAGAACTTCTACGCCCAGTCCACCGGTCAGGTGGATGACCGTAAGGCTGTCATCCAGGAAGGTACCGCTGCTTCCCGTACGATGAACGAAGGCTACAGCGAAAGCCGCTTCCTCTCCTTCTTCGGCCATGCCGACTACACGCTCATGGACCGTTACATCTTCGATGCCACCGTCCGTAACGATGCTTCCTCCCGTTTCGGTAAGGATGTCCGCAACGCCCTCTTCTGGTCCTTCGGTGCCATGTGGAAGCTCAAGAGAGAGAACTTCCTGAGAGGTGTCCGCGATGTCAACGACCTCAACCTGAAGGTCAGCTACGGTACCCAGGGTAACGCCGATATCGGTAACTATGAGCACCTCGGTCTCGTCACTTCCACGTCCAAGTATGCGGATGGAAACGGCCAGCACCTCAGCCAGCCGGCCAACCCGAACCTGACTTGGGAACGCCAAAACCTGTTCACTGTCACTTTGAACGGCCGTCTCTTCAACTTCATGGACTTCGACCTGGAGTACTATAACAGAAAGACCTCCGCGATGATCCTCGACATCCCGCAGCCTTATACCGCCGGTATCGACGAGGCCACCTTCAACGTGGGCTCCATGATGAACCAGGGTGTCGATGTGACGCTCGGTTTCGACCTGCTCCGCGGCCATGACTACTGGATGCGCCTGAACACCACCTTCAACTACAACGCCCAGAAGGTGACCGAACTGTTCGAGGGCAAGCACACCTGGCCGATGTATTCCTATATGATCGCTTACGTGGTCGGAAGCCCGGTCATGTTCTACAACCCGATCTACGCCGGTATCGATCCGGAAGACGGTATGCCCATGTGGTATGTCCCGGGTGACGATCCCGACATCACGACCATGGACAAGACCACGAAGGTCTTCGACAAAGAAGGTCTGACCCAGAACACCGGCAAGAAGCGCTACGCTCCTATCAACGGCGGTTTCAGCCTCTCCGGCGGCTGGAAGGGCCTCTCCATGCAGGCTGACTTCTCCTATGTGATCGGCAAGTACCTCGTTTCCAACGACGGTTACTTCTATGGCAACCCGGCCAACTTCTCCACCATGAACACCAACAAGGCTGTCTCCGACTTCTGGACTCCGGAACACAGGGATGCCAAGTGGCCGGACTGGTCCAAGGGCGCCGTGATGCAGTTTGATACCCACCTGCTCGAAAATGCTTCCTTCCTCCGTCTGAAGAACCTCCAGGTTGCCTACAGCCTTCCGAAGGTCCTCCTGGGCTGGCAGAAGGCCGTGAAGGATTTCAAGATCACCTTCACCGGACGTAATCTCCTCACCTTTACCAAGTATACTGGTATCGATCCGGAAATCAACTCCAACCTCACCTATGGTGTGGGCGGTAACTCCAAGCAGTTCCTGGGCGGTATCGAGGTCAAGTTCTAACGGATAAAACAGAACGAATATGAAAAAGATCATCAATATACTTGCGCTGAGCGCCGCCGTTTCCATGATGGCTTCCTGCGACCTGGATCTGGCGCCCCTCAACTCCATTCCTTACAACCCGGATCAGCTGCTGGAATACGACAGCGACCTGACGGCTTTTGAGAATGGTATGTTCGCCTATTATCGCGGAACCCTGTACGGTGTTTACAACATCGCTCCGGAAGTCATGTGCGACGGTTTCAACGCCATGGCCGATTACGGTAACAACTACGGTTCCATCCACCGCACCGACGCTTCCTTCTCCGCTACGGACTATGACGCTGAAGACCACTGGGAGAATATCTACCATGCCATCATGCGCTACAACGTCGTCATCAACGGCCTGCAGGAGAATGTTCCCGAACATCTCCAGGAAAAGGCCGCCATCGTGCGCGGTGAAGGCTACTATTTCCGCGCCGACGCTTACCTGCGCCTCGTCCGTCTTTACAGCAAGGCTTATGGTTACAGCAATCCTACCACGGACCTGGGTGTTCCGGTTGTCCTGAAGTACGATCAGGCCGAACGCCCCGCCCGGAAGACCATCCAGGAAGTTTACGACCAGATCAAGATGGACCTCGATTCCGCCGCCACGCTGCTGGCCGGTGTCAAAGGCGCCGTCCGCGCCCAGAGACCCACCATCGATGTCGTGAATGGCATGTATGCCCGTTACTACCTGGACATCAAGGATTACGCGAAAGCTGCCGCCGCCGCCCAGACGGTCATTTCTTCCGCTGCCGGCTACGCCCTTTCCACCACGGTTGCCGAAATGACGAAAGAATGGGTCAACGACGAAGGCAAGGAGCCTGTTTTCCAGCTCTATGCCCATCTCGTTGAACTCCCGAACCGAAACTTTGACGCCTGGACGCAGACCAGCCGTGACGCCACCTATGGCGATTACTTCCGCCCGTATTTCATTCCTTCCTCCAATCTGATGAATCTGTACGAGGAGAATGACATCCGTCTGGCCCAGTGGTTCGACAACAGCGAGCACTATGTGTTCTACAACAGCGATTTCCACAAGGGTGAGTTCTATGTATTCCAGAAGTATCTCGGAAATCCGCTTCTCCGTGCCAAACCCGAAGATGTGGTGAACGGATACCAGGCCGTGAAGCCGATGCTTATCAGCGAAATGTACCTGATCGCCGCCGAGGCGAATCTCGCTGCCGGCAACGCATCCTCCGCCAAGACGGCCTTGAATACGCTCCAGGCTGCCCGTGGTGCTTCTCTTACGGATGCAACCGCCACCAACATCCACAATGAGTGGTTCAAGGAGACAGTCGGTGAAGGAACCCGCATGGTCTGCCTGAAGCGCTGGAATGAAGGCTTCAGCAGCCGTCCCGGTCAGGCCGGTGCCGTTGCCGCCGGTGCCCTTGCACAGGGTCCCGCCTTCGAGGGCAAGTCCCTCCCGGCCGGCGACTTCCACTATCTGTGGCCGATTCCTTCTCACGAATTCGAGATGAACGACAATCTGGTTCAGAACCCGGGTTACAGTGCAAAAGAATAGTCATATCCTGTAAACGATTCGAATATGAAATATTTAGCTCAAATATGCATCGCGGGTCTTGCGGCTCTTTCCCTGGCCGCCTGCTCGCACGTCGCTCAGTACACGGGTGAAGATTTCGTTGCTTTCAGGTCCTCTTCTTTCTCTTCCAATGAAAGCGCTGGATCAATCAAAATTCCTGTGATTGCTTATCCTCAGAATGGCAATCCCAATACGAGCGTTTCCTTCAAGGTTGTTGAAAAGACGGCCAAATCCGGTACGGATTTCTCGATCGAACCTGCCGCTGGCGTCCTCAACTTTAACGGGGATTCCCTCCAGTACATCACTGTCAATGTGGTGGATCACGATGGAGTATATACTGGTGACCTGACCTTCGACATCCAGATTGAAAGTGCGACCAACAACTACACTTTCCCGCATTACAACACGGTATCAGTCAAGATTGTTGATGAAGACCATCCGCTTCTCGCTATGTTCGGCACCTATACGATGGGTGGCGTTATCCTGACCGATGCCCCGGCATACGCGCAGGAAACTTGGGATATGGAGATGTCTCCTTATGATGGCGATGTTACCCGCGTCTGGATGGATGTCATGGTTCCGATCTGTTCCTCGAAGTACTATGGAAGTTACTTCAGCCACGGAAAGGTCAAGGTGTATGGCGTCGTTTCCGATAATATGACGAAGGTCTCCATCCCTGTTCCGCAGGTAACGCCCGCATGGCCGGCCGACCTGTTCAACGGATTCACGGCGGATGATCGTTTCTGGCTCTACAAGTGGGACGACGATGCCGGTGTGTTCATCACGGATCCTGGCAATCTCGTGTTCACAAAGCAGGAAGACGGATCTTTCGTGGCGGATGAACTCGACTACTTCGGTATCTCCACGCCGGATGAAAGTGGTCTGTTCTACTATTTCATGAACGTCTGGGATGCTTACTTTGTCAAGAAGTAATAACTGAACTATGCTATGAAGGGAGCCTGCCCATTTTCGGGCGGGCTCCTTTTAACCTTTTTTAAAACCATGAAAAGAATCATTTTCCTGCTGCTGGGAATGATGGCTGTCCTTCCCGCTTTTGCGCAGCCTAACCGGGATAAATGGGCCTTCAAGCCGAAGGACACCTGGCCTTTCCTGTATGAGAATTTCACACAGGGCGTAGTTTGTTCCGATTCCGGAGATGATATCCTGACCGGAGAAATCAACGTTTCCGTCCTGAACCAGAAACTGTACTACGTCAAGGGCGAGAATATCATGGAGGCGGACATGGTGAAAGTCTTCTCCGTGCGAGTTGGAGAGGATATCTTCGTGAATGTAGCAGGAAAACTGTACAAAGTCCTTGCGGAATCAAAGGGTGGCGCCGCCGTCCGGGCCCGATACGTGGACATCGAACAGATGAATAAATCCAACATCGGATATGGTGTTTCCTCGTCGGTCGCATCCACGCAGAATGTGGCAGGAATCGCCCTGGACAGCAATGTCGGAACCAACTTCAACAAGGCACTTGCTTCCAAAGAAGGAGGAAGTGAGATTCCCATCGCGGAAAAAACCTATATCCTGTACTGCCGGAACAGAATCGTTCCGGCCCTGAAACGGGAAGTCATGGACATTCCCGGATTGGATAAGGATGTGGCAAAAGCCTTTTTCAAGGAACACAAAATCAAATGGACGCAGCCGGATTCATTGACGGAAGTGGCTGATTTCCTGACAGAAAACCTGAAATAGAATGATGAAAGACAGAAAGCTGCCGGCGGTATGGTTGCCCGTCGCTTTCTTCCTCCTGACTGGTTGTCAGCAGGAAGCCGTGACGGATGGTGACGCTTCGACCAAAGCTACTCCGCAGGAAGAAAGGGTTGAAAACATCTTCGTCGCCGGTACGGCGAATATCCTGCTGGATGAAGAAACGGTTCTATGGATCGAGCAGGGAATGCCGGCCACCCGGGCGGCCGCCTCATTTAACGATGCGATGGGCGAAATCGGCGTGACCGGGATGGAAAGGATCTTCCCGGATGCCGGTGAATTCGAGCCGCGTTCCCGGGAAATGGGGCTTCATCGCTGGTACCGGGTCCATTACAGTCCTTCCATCCGGAAAGACCAGGCAGCAGACGTACTTCGCAACGTGCAGGGTGTCGTAGCCTACGAACCCGTCATCCGCGCAAAAATGGCCAGCTATCCGTTTAACGATCCCATGCTCGAATCCCAGTGGCATTATTGGAACCAAGGGTGGAAAGACGGAGCCGATATGCAAGTCGTTCCCGTTTGGAGATACTTCACAACCGGTAATCCTTCGGTCATCGTCTCCGTCGTTGACGGAGGTGTCCAACTCAGTCATGAGGACCTCGCCGATAATGTCAATGTGGCTTCCAGTTACAATTTTGTCAAAAAAAATTACGCGATTACTTCCAATGACCATGGAACCCATGTGGCCGGAACGATCGCTGCCGTAAACAATAACGGAATCGGTGTTGCCGGTATCGCAGGCGGTGACGCCGCCGAGGGAATCAAAGGTGTACAAATCATGTCCTGCCAAGTGTTTTCGGACGATGGCAGCGGCGGATTTGAATCCGCCATCAAATGGGCGGCCGACCATGGTGCCGTTCTCTGTAACAACAGTTGGGGATATGATTTTACCAATGCGGATGGTTCGTATGACAGTGAAGGAGCCCGGGAATACCATGAGTTTTACCTGCAACCCAACGAAGGAGAGTATGCATCTGCCTTGAAATCAGCCATTGATTACTTCAATGAATATGCCGGTATGGATGCTCATGGCAACCAGACGGGTCCAATGGCCGGCGGTGTCTGCTTTTTCTCCTCTGGAAATGAGGGCTATGCCTGGGGAGCTCCTGCCGGTTATCCCGGTGTCGTGGCAGTCGGGGCTATCGGGCCCAATGGGGGAAAGGCTTATTATTCGAATTTCGGAGACTGGGTCGATATCGCAGCTACGGGCGGTGATTATCAATCTTCCCAGATATTGAGCACCGTCACTAATAATGGGTATGGATTATTACAAGGAACATCCATGGCCTGTCCCCATGCAACGGGAGTGGCAGCCCTGATTGTATCCTACTATGGAGAGAAAGGCTTTACCCGCGAAATGCTGCTGGAAAGGATTCTGAACAGCAGTAATCCGGTCATCACCCTGGACGGTCAGCAAATCGGTACCATGTTGGACGCAATGGCGGCCATGACATATGGTGAAGAATTGGTTCCCGAACCGGTAAACAGCATCTCTGCAACGGCGGAATTGAATACGATTACCTTATCATGGCCAGTGACCGGATCGGGCCATATTCCCGCTGCCGGTTATCTTATCCTGTATGGAACCAGCAAGGATGCCGTCTCCGCCGCTACACCTAAAAAACCGGGGACCGGCGTCCAGAAAGCAACGGTCGTATCCACTCCCTATGAAGTGGGTGAAACCATTTCCACCACCATTAAGCTGCTGGATTTTGAAACCCAGTACTGGTTCAAGGTTTACGGCTTCGACAAGCGGACTGTCTATTCAGATGCTTCTGCTTTGGAAACAATGACCACACCGGCGAACAATCCGCCGGTCATCACTCCTTCGGAGCCGACAGAAGGTCTTGCCCTGCATAGCTTTGAATCCAAAATACTGTCTTTCCAGGTGAAAGATCCCGACAATCATACCGTTACCGTGGAAATAACGCCGGGTTCCGACGCCGAGAACTGGTATGAAACTTCCGCCGGAAATACGGTAAAGATTGAAGGTAACAAAGTAAAAGCGGGTACTTATCATGCCCGCATCACGGCGACAGACCAATACAAGGCAACTTCGACATATACCTTGACCTATCAGATCCTTCCCAATACACCGCCAGTAGCCGTCAAGGATATACCGGACATGATCATCAGCGGACAAAGTGATGCTGCGGAGTTTTCCATCGTGGAATACTTCAACGATCCCGACGGTGAATCTCTCACCTACGATACAGAAAATACAGCACCGGCTGTCCTGCACGCTACAGTGAATTCCGGTGTTCTCCATATCACTCCGATTGGTTTCGGTGCCTCTACCGTGACGGTTTACGCGCTGGACGCTCTTGGGGAAAAAGCTTCCATCACTTTCCGGGTCCTCATTCGCAAACCGGGTGTCGAATATCAGGCCTATCCCAATCCGGTATCGGACTTCCTCCATATTGCAACAGGCATTGAAGAAGAAAGCACGGAAATCAAAGTGGTTTCCGCAACCGGTTCCACCGTCTGGGAAGGAAAAGTTAATTCCAGCGCCTTCAATCCGGCCCAAGTGGATTTCTCCTCCTTTGCACCGGGACAATACGGACTCTTCCTCAAGTTCGGAGGAAAGGAATACTATGAAACCATCGTCAAAAGATAAACGGCTATGAAAAAGTTATTTGTTGTCGGTATCCTTTCCCTGCTCTGGAATGTTGCAAACGCGCAGGATGCCTTGCCGTTCCTCCGGATAGACCGGGACCCCGCAACCGCGGCGATGGGCGGAATCCATGCCGTTTCCGATTTGCAGAATCCGGGGTTGGTTCCCTTCAGTGGAAGCAATGTCATCTTCAGTTATCAGAACTGGGCCCCGAAGGCTATCCATACTACCAACCTCAATCTGCTGGGTGCACTCAAGATCGGAGATAACATGGGTATTACCCTTACAGGTGCCTTTCAGAATGGAAGTCCGTACACGACCGTAGACGCCTCCGGAAATGCAGGCAAGGAATTTACTCCGACCGCCCTGCTGGCCGGTGCCGGCTTCGGTTTCCGGTTCACGGAAACCCTTTCCGCCGGCGCCACGGTCCGTTTCGCATCGGAAAAGCTGTCGGACAAGGATTCGTACAGTGCCATCGCGGCCGATATCCTGATTTCTTTCAAGAAAGACGGTTTAAAGGCGGCAGCAGGCGTAGCCAATCTGGGAACTCCAGTAAAATCCGGCAAGCAATCCTATTCCCTGCTGATGTCCGTAAAAGCCGGTGCCGGTTATGACGTGGACCTGTCCGGAAACAGACTCCAGTTCGGCGCTGACTTGGACTACTTCTTCTCCGGTGGATTCGGAGCGGCGGCCGGTACCGAATTTTCCTTTAAGGACATGATTTTCGTCCGGGCAGGCGCCCACATCGGAACCGGCAGATCTCCGCTTCCTACTTATCTTTCCCTCGGCGCCGGTGCCAAGTTCTCCGGTTTCCACCTGGATGTGTGCTTCCTAACCCTCAACGAGGCCATCGGAAATACACTGATGGCCGGTATTGGATACGCATTCTAATACGCTGAAACCTTATTATAATAAAATCAGGCGGCCCTTGTGGGTCGCCTGATTGTTTTGACGAAAGAACCTCTTATTCACTGAAGCGCGCCTTCAGATACTCGCGGTTCAGACGGGCAATATGGTCGATGGTGACATGCTTCGGGCACTCCATCTCGCAGGCACGGGTGTTCGTGCAGTTACCGAAGCCGAGTTCATCCATCTTGGCAACCATGGCGCGGGCGCGGCGGGCAGCTTCCGGCTTACCCTGCGGAATGACCACTACCGCCACTGGCACAACTGCCACCCTCACTGGTCTCGAGTCCGAAAAAGAGTACGAATGGCGAGTGCAAGGCGCCAACTGCGACGGTGAAAACAACAC
>JAEEGK010003547.1_pt1 | contig 38763 bp, 26 predicted proteins | sample 8958771 | NCBI WGS metagenome assembly JAEEGK01 (sample SAMN16246547, study PRJNA631951) | gut metagenome | biome: gut microbiome; feature: rumen; material: SC-attached | host: Bos | place: Iran: Karaj | collected 2018-10
TATTTTTAGTAAAGTTTGAATATTAATCTTAATTTTTTTTAATTTTAAATATATTTGAGAGATGAGCCTCAATTAAAATAAAGAAAAATAATGAAAAATAATAGTTTTTTTTTTTATAACTATATTTTATTATTAATTATGATTTAATAAATAAATTTAAGTTTTAAAAATTAAATGTTATTAAAATGCAAAATAAACATCCAAGTGCAAAAAATATATTTGAAACAATAAACAATGGGCAATATGAATTAAATAGAATGAAAGATGAAGCTGAAAATTTAAAGAAAATATTATATAAACAATCAATAGAATACACTAAATTAAAAACTGAACAAATGAGAAATGAAGATGAATTAAAAAAAAATATGAAAATATTAGAAGATATTATAGCAACGTCAAATAAAACAGATGCTTTTTTAATTTCAAGAATTTTATTCGATAAACAATTCAATAATGAAACAATTGAAAAATTAAATTTAAGTAAACATAATTTAGAAAAATTAAAAGAAATATATATTGTAAATATATTAAAAACAAAAAATAAAGAAATAACTAAACAAATAAGTACAAAAGAACAACAAATTGATATATTAAAAAATACATCGAAAGTAGCATCAATTTCAAGATTAGAAAATAATTTAATAATTAATAATAATGAATTAAATGATTTAAAACAAAAATTTACTATATTAAGAATAAAATATTTAAACTCAGAAGAAAGATTTAAAGAAATAAATGAAGAACATACAAATTTAAAAAATCAATTTAATGAAATAAAAAATAATTATCAACAAGCTAAAATTGATAATTTAACAATGATAAGAAAGCATATTTCATATAAAGAAAAAGATAAAAAACAAAAAGAAAAATTAAGTAGAGTTACAAAATCAAATGCTTCAATGAATAGTTCTAATATGAATGCAAATAATAATAATCAATCTTTAAATCAAACAAAAAATGAAATAATAATTGATGAAAAAGAATTAGAAAAATTAAATAATCAAATTGAAGAGTTAAAAAAATTAAATGAAATTTATATATCACAATTAAATGAAAAAGAAAAAGAATATCAAGGAAAAAATAATCAATATAATAAATTAAAAGATAAATTTTTAAATTTACAAAAAGCATATAAAAAAGTAATAGAAGAAAAAAATGCAAATAGAAATAAAAAATTAGAATTAGAAAAAACAAAAAATAATATGACTAATAAAGAAAAAGAAAATAAGGAATTAGAAAAAGAAATAGAAAAATTAAATAAAGATATTGGAGATGAACAAATTAAACAATTTACTTTTGAAAGTGAAATTGATAAACAAAAATTGATTAATTTAGAATATCAAGAAAAAATTAATAATGAACAACAATTAACAATAGAAAATGAAACTAAAATTGATAAACTGGAAGATAAAATTCAATCATTAAAAAAAGAAATTGAGAAAATGAAAAGAAAAGAAGAACCAAAAGAAAGTTTTTTTTCTACTGGATTAGGTATGAATTTATTAGAATAAACATTTTTTTATTTCAAATAATATTCATGTATAATATTATAATTATTGCTTTAATCATTTTAAAATAATTTTTGATAAAATTTAATTATTATTTTTTTATAAAAATATTTAGAAATTCAATTTATTCTATTAATTATTTTTAAATAAATTATATAAAATTTATTGATAATAATAATTGATTTATTTAAACATAAAATATAATAAAAATTATATCTAATTTAAATTTTCTTTTCATAAAATTTTTTATTAATTATTCTATAATGAATTTTAATTTTAATTTTTATTTTTTTGATTTATGGAAAAAGACCCAAATGAAGGGGAAAAAATTTATGAAGAAAAATATAAAGATCTCTTATCACCAGAAAATACATATCAATTCTTTTTAAAAATGCAATTTATAATACCAAAATATGGTAAAAAATCAGATGAAATTTACTTTAATTTCATATCATTTTGTTTGAGAACATTATCAAAAAATAATGATTCAGGTTCAATAGAATCATTATTAGATTTATCTTTAAAAATATATAAAGAAAATCATATTAAAATTGAAAATCCAGAATTTTTTATTTCTCATTATCATAAAATATTTAAATTTCTTCCTGTAAATGTTAATAAAACTTCTTTTAAATTTAGTTTTTTAGAATATTGTGATAATTCAAAAATAAATGAAGATTTATTATATAAAGAAAATATTTATGTTGATTATGCAATTGATTCAATTGAAAATAAATATTTTGTTCAAGGATATAGATTTGCAATTAAATCAAAGAATATTGATGTTATTTTTAAAGAAATTGATTCAGCTTTTAATGATAGTGAATTAAATTTAAATGATAATGATAAAGTATATTTTATAGCAAGAACTTGTTTAGAATTATTAATGAATAAAGAAATTAAATTAGCAGAAAAATTAATTTTAAAATATATTAAAAATAATGATAATTATAATTCAAATCATCCAATTTTAAATTTTGTTTTTATATTAATTAGTTTTTTATCTTTAAAAGAATGTAATTTTGAAAAATATAAAGAATTAATTAATTCATATCAAAATATTATTAATAAAGATAATGATTTTCAAAAATATTTAAATTTTATTAGTTTAAAATATTTTAATCAATCATTAGAAAAGAAAGAACAAACAGGAGGATTTAATTTTTTAAATTTACTAAACATGTTTGGTGGAAATTAATAGAAAAAAAAAAAAATAATATTTAATTAATTACTAATAAAATATACCAATAAAATAAAAAAATTTTATTTTAATTTATTATTTTAATTTTAATTAATGGGAGAAAAAATGACAGTTAGTAAATATAAACCTCCAAAAGGAGAAGAATGTAAAAATATAAAAATAAAAAAAAAAATATAGTAACACGAAATAATTTTGAATTTCAATATATAATAGGAAAAGGAGGCTTTGGAAAAGTATGGAAAGTATTAGAAAAAAAACATAAAATCATATATGCATTAAAAGAAATGAAAAAAGTAAAAGTAATTGATAAAAGAAGTGAAAAAAGTGTAAAATATGAAAGAGAACTTTTATCACGTTTAAAACATCCATTTATAGTAAATATGTATTATTCATTTCAAGATTATGAAAATTTATATTTAGTAATGGATTATTTAACAGGAGGAGATTTAAGATATCATATTTCTCGTCATAAACGTTTTTCAGAAAATCAAACAAGTAAAAATAAAAAAATAATATAATATATCTTTTTATATAAATAAAAAAAAAAAAAAAATTATTTTTTTTATTTATATAAAATTTTTTTTTAAAAAAAATAGAATTTTTCCTAGCATGTATAATATTAGGTTTAGAATATATTCATTCAAAAAAAATAATCCACCGTGATATAAAACCAGAAAATTTAGTATTAGATCAAAATGGTTTTGTTAGAATAACAGATTTTGGAATAGCAAAAGTTAACTCATCAAAAAATTATACAGAAACAAGTGGAACTCCAGGTTATATGTCACCAGAAGTAATGAAAGGTCAAAATCATTCATATCCAGTTGATTATTTTGCTTTAGGTGTTATTGGTTATGAATTTATGCTTGGAAGAAGACCTTATTATGGAAGAAGTAGAAAAGAAATTAAAGAACAAATTCTTAGTAAACAAGCTCATATTAAATTAAGTGATATTCCTGATGGTTGGACTGAAAATTCTGCTGATTTTTTTAATAAGTTACTTATTAGAAAACCAGATTTAAGATTAGGCTTTAATGGTATTTATGAAATTAAAATGCATCCTTGGTTAAAATTTTTTAAATGGGATTTGTTAAAAGATAAAAAATTAGAAAGTCCTTTTATTCCTGAAAGAAAAGATAATTTTGATAAAAGATATTGTGAAAGTTGTGATAGAATTGGTGTTGAAACTAAAGGAAGATATGAAAAATATGTTAAAGAAGATGGATTTAATCAATTATTTCTTAATTTTACTTATTATAATATTGGTAATGATGATGATAATTATGAATGTTTATGTAATATTAATGAGATTAAAAAGTTAGTTACTAAGAAAAGTAAAAGTAAAGGGAATATTAATGTTAATTGTAATAGAAATAATAAAAATTTAGCTATTACTACTTCATTTGCTGCTAAACAAAAAAAAAGTATTAGGAATGATAAAGTTAATAATATTACTGGTAATTCTTCTATTAATAGAAGTAAGAGTACTTCACAGAGAACTGATAGAACTAAAAAAACTATTTCTGGTAAAAGAATTAGTTTAATTCAATCTAATGATAATTATAAGAATACTTCTTTAAATATGAATTCTTCTATTTCATCTTCTAATTTTATGCAAATTTATAGAAAGAGATGTAGAAGTATTTCACCAATTGATCATTTAAAAATTAATAGTAGTAAATCATATGCTAAAAATGCTTTATTGAATTCATCACGTAAAGATAAAAAAATGAATAAAAATGAATCACAATCTCCAATAAGGAATTTAAGTCCTAATAATAAAATGCCTAGAACTATTGGTACTCCTATTTCTAAAAGATCTAATTTAAAACATAATACACAATCATTATCTGAAAATAGGAAAAAAGGATTTGAAAAAATACATCAGAATTTATATAAAAATTATGTGTATTCATATACAAAAAAAATTCAAAAAAATTGTAATGCTACTTCTGAATTATTAAGGCAAATTAGAAAAAATAATAATATGAAATTAAATAAGAATAATGTAATAAATAATTCTTTAAAATTTAGAAAAAATGTTAAAAAATTCGGAAGTTTAATTTCAAAAAATAATAGTACAAAATTAAGTTTTGAAGTAGAATTAAATTCACCAACAAGTAATTTATCAAATAATTTAAAAAAAATTGATAATAATAATAATGGAAACAAAACAATTAATAATAATTTTTATAATATAAATGGTGTTAATGTGAGCAATAATAATATAAATATTAATTTAATTTTTAATGAACATAATTATAACAAAAAAGTAATGCCAAGCAAAATAAATCAAAATCATCCAAATGTTTTAAAACAATCTAATTCTGTTAATTTTTTATTTAAAAATTATAAAATGGGATTAAATAATAATAATATTAATTCATTATCATCTTCACATTCTATACAAGAAATAAACAAAATTTCTAAAAAATAAAAAAAAAAAATTTATTTTATTTTGTAAATAATGTATTTATATAATTAAAACTTTTTTTCCTGATTAACGAAAAAATTTAAATCAATTAAATTATAATATATTTAATTTTTTATATTTTTTGATAATATAATTACATTTATTTATATTTTTTCTTTGAAAAGAATAAAATAATATTTTTTCCTTTTTTTCTAAAAATTAATTCAGGAAAAAAATTATACTAAGCATTAGATAAAGTATTTGTATTTAAAGGAATATTTTTATTTATATTTACCTTTTTACTATTTATTGTTTTTTTTCTATTAAATTCTCTATTATTTGATTCATTTTTATTAATCCAAAGAGAAATATTATTATCTTTAAATTGTCTTGTATCTCTTGTATTTAATAATGGAACTTCTTTTTTATTATTTATTTTTAATTTATCTTTTATTTGAATATCTTCTGGTTTTTTAATTAAATATATTGATTGATTTATATTATCATATGATACAGTTGGTTCAGTTGTTTTTCTTTCAAAAGAATCAAAAGATGGAGAAATATCTTTTTTTTCTTCTGAAGAATCATATAATATTTTATTGTTCTCTTTTTCTGTGTTTTTATTTTTTAAAGGAGAAATATTTTTTATTGATGAAATATTATTTAAATTACTTGAAGTTTTATTTAGAATATTTTGATTTAAAATATTATCTTCATTGATATTATTATTAGTAGACATAAAAAATGAGATTTTTGTTTCTTCTTTTTTTGATGAAATTGTATTTTTAAACTGACTATTTGTAATATTTTTTTTTGATAAAATTGAAGAATTTTTTAATGTATTTTGTAAATTACAATAACTTTTTGATATTGTTAATGATTTTTTTTCTGATGAAAATCCTTTTATTAAACTATTTGATATATTTGGTAATTCTTTTTCTTTTGATATTATAAAAGATTTTTTCTCTTGTGAATTATATAATCTATTTCTTTTATTTTTTTTTGTTTTTTCTTTCCATGTTTTTAATTCTAAAATATCATTTTTTAACTCATTTATATCATTATTAATTTCATTCCATTTATTATTAAATAAAAATTGTTTAATTATTTTTGAAAATATTTCTTTGAAACATTTTGAATAATATTCTTCTTTATTTTTTATATCTTGTTCTTCATTAACTGATAAATCAGAATATTCAAATTCACTTTTTATTATTTTTTCAAAAATTGTTTTTTGAAATTCAAGACAATTTTTAATATCTTCTTTATTATTTTTTTTATATTTATAAAATTCATCTTTAATAGTATTTAATTCATGATTTAACTTTTCATATTTTTCATTATTTTCTTTTCTTCTATCATTCATAGTAACATTAAAATAATTTAAATTACTTTTAGAAGATTGTTCAACTTTAAAATTAATTTGATTAATAGTATTAGTAATATCTTTAATTTGAATATTGTATTCTAATATAGTTTTATTTTTAAAATTAATTAAATTATTAATTTGTTCATTAGTATTTAAAATAAATTCTGCAATATTTTTAAACTTACTAAACTTTCCAATTATACCAGGAAATGAAAAATTTTCTTTAAATATTTTATCACTTGCAATAATATGTTCATCTAATTCTTGTTTTAATTTCTCAATTCTTAATTGATTAGATGTAACATTATCATTAATTACTAATTGTTTTTGTTCTATTCCTCTTATTTTTTCCAAAATATAATTAATATTTACATCTCTTTCTTTCATTTCTAATAACACTGAATTTGTCTTTTCATTTAAACAATCATTTGATATTTTATCAATTATCTCAAATATTTTTTTTTCTAATTTTGATTCTATATATTGAATTAATTGAGAAATATCTTTTATATTTGGTTCATTATATAAATTATCTTCTATGATATTATCATTATTTTGATTTAAAAGTTTTTGATACATTTTATTTAATTTCTATTAAAAAATATAATTAATAGATTATAAAGTCAAAATTAAATAATAATTTATCTTCATATTAATAATATATAATAAAAGATTTTTATATTTAATTTTTTTTAATATTTTGTTTATTTAAATAAAAGGCACAAAGTGCCCTAAAAAAATTTATTATTGCACATCATAACCCAGATCACGGTAATCTTTAGTAAAAGGCGAAAGATTAAATCGAAATTGAAATGAGTTTGTGCAAGAGTTAAATTATTATATTTATTTAAGATAAATATGATTATATAAAATATTTTTATGGTTTAAAATATTATTTATCTAGTTTATTTTACTTATTTAATATTTATTTAAATTTAATTTATTTTTAATGTCTGAATTATTTTCAATTTATGAAGATAGTTTAAATATTCAATTAAGAAATATTTCAAAAATTTTGGGAATAATAAAAAATTTATCAAAGGAAAAAACTGAAAATGCTTTAGATGAAATAAATAATAATATAAATGAAGCAAATAGAATAATTAAACAAATGGAAGATGAAATATTAAAAAAATCGGATAAAGAAGTATCTATTTATAAAACAAAAATAAAAAATTATAAATATGAATTAGAAACTAAAAAAAATGAATTAGAGTCTTTTGAAGAAAAATATATAAATCAAAAAAGCAAAGAAGCAATTAAAATTTTAGAAAATTTTGAAAATAAAAATACAGAAACAAATACTCAAAACGATAAAAATTTATTAGAAAATGATATTACTGATGAATTAATTAATAATGATACTGATATTTATGAACAAAAAAAAAAACAAGTTGAAATGAGAAATATTTCAAATGAAAATAATATTGGAAATAGTAGATCTAATTTTAAAGAAGAAGTTGAAGATGATGAAATAATAAATTTTAAATTTGAAAAAAACTACTTTCAAAAATTTAAAGATTTGATAAAAATTTGTATAAGTAAAATAAAGAAGAAAAAATTGAAAAGTTTTTCTTTATTTTTACTAATAATTATTTTTTTAATAATAATAGTAATAATATTTATAAAAAAATAAAAAAAAGAAAAAAAAAAAAAAAAGTAAAATAAAAAAAGAAAAAAAAAATTTTTTTTCTTTCTTTCATTTAAGAAATAACAATCCTATTATTATTAAACCAACTTGATTTCAAAACAGCATCACAACTAATTCTTTTTTCAGGTTCAATAACAATTAAATTATTAACAATTTTTTTAATATTTTCAGGTACATAATCAGGATAACTAAAATAACCTTTTTTAATAACTTTATATAAATCTTTTTCATTACTTCCTTTAAAAGGAAAATCAGCACAACACATTTTATATAATAAAACACCTAAACTCCATAAATCAGAAAGTTGACCAATATAATTTTTTTTACTAGCAATTTCAGGAGGCATATAATTTGGTGTTCCACAGAAAAAAGTTTGAATTTTATCTTCTGGATTATACATTCCAAAACCAAAATCAATTATTTTAATTTGATTATTTTTATCTAATAAAATATTCTCTAATTTAATATCTCTGTGTGCCATATGATTTTTATGTAAATATGACATTGCTGAAAAAATCTGAGTAAAAAAATGTTTTAATACTCTTTCTTTTTGTTCTGATAAATTTTCTTGATTTCTAATTTGTTTATTATAATAATCTCTTAATGATATTCCATTTACTAATTCCATTATAATTAAAATCTCTTTTTGTGTATAAATTACTTCTTTTAATTTTACTATATTTCTATGATTTACTCTTTTCATTATTTCAATTTCTCGATAAACACATTTTTTTTTTGCAGGATCTGTTAATTTACTTCTATCATAAACTTTCATTGCATATTTAATTTTAGTTAATTTTTCAGTTACTAATTTTACAATTGCATAAGCACCTTTTCCAATTTCTTTACCAATTGAATATTTACTTAATTTATCAATTGATTCAGAAAGTGAATTTAAAGAACCTTCTTTATATCCTTGTGATGTTGATATTGATCTACTATCTTTTTGAGTAAATAATGGTCTATTTGTTTTTAAAATATAATTATTATTTAAAGAAAATATTTCTCTATATACAGGATGCATATTATTATAATTTGTATTTGATGTTATATTATTTTCTTTTGATTTTATAAATGGAAGATTGTTTGAATCATATTGATAATTATGATGTAGATTATTTATATTAAAAGTTTTTTTTGCTTTTTGTTCATATTTTGCAATAAATTTATCATAAAAATAATTTTTTGAACGTAATTTTTGACCTATTGAAATTGGTCTAAAGCCATTTGTTCTTGTTTTATTCATTCTATATGATTGATCTGTTGGTGTACTGTTTTTTCTATAAAATGAATTTGTTTGAGTATTACTAAATGTTCTTGATGAGATTGTTTTTGCATTTGTAAATGAATCTGTTAATTTCTATTTAATTAAATGTTTTAATTGTTACGTTTGTATTTAATGAAAGGTATTCTAAACCTTTTTTACTAACTCTTAATCTTTTTGAATTTGGAAAATGAGAAAATAACATTACTGGTCTAAAATTTTGAAAATCCAACATTTTTAATATTCAATTAATATATTTTTAATTATTTATTTACTAATTTATTATCAAATAATAATAAAAATATCAAAAAAGAATATTTTATATTTCATATTATTCCAATTAAAATATTAAAAATTAATTTTACATTTAATTATTATATATCTGATATAAATATTAATAAAAAGAAAATGTTTAACAAATTTTTTTTCTTTTCATCATTTATTTTCTCATTAATATTATGTGAACATTCATATACTATAATAAATGATTCACCGATTGAACATAAATTAAATGAAAGTAATAAATTATCAATATCAGTACATTATAATGGTAGTAAAAAATATATTTCATTAAAAGCCCAATCAGATAAATTTTTTCCTTATATATTATTTTGTAAAAAAAAAAATTGTGATAAAAGAAGTGATGCATATTTAGTTTCAGATAGATTAACAGAAACACAATATTTATATGTAGAAAAATCTGATTTAATCAATTATAATGCATTTTTTTTAATTTATACAAAAGAAGATAAATTCATAGGTAAAATTAAAATTGAAACTTCTGATAATATAATAATTCCACGTGATGCATCATATAGTTTTTTTGTTGAGAAAACAGATTTTTTAAATAGTTTTGAAATTCCAAGACTTAATAATGAGAATCAAGATGAAAATGCAGTTATGACTTTTTCAATTAATACACCTTTTAAATGTGATTTTTCTTGCAAATATAAAACAAAAGATGGAGAATCTGTTTTGGAAGAAATTTTTGATTTTGAACAAGGATATATTATAACTTTTAAAGAACCTGAATTAAAAAATGAAGCTAAATATATTTGTGATGTAAAAAATAAAGAACCAAATAATTTTATTATTTTTACTTCAAAAAAATATATTGGAACAAGTACAACAAGATTTTATAATTTTTATCCAAATTCAAAAGCAATTGAAGGAATATTAAAAAGTGGTTTATTAAATGAAGAATGTTTTATGGCAATTCCACCAAAAAGAATAGAAGAAAAATCCAGTTTTGCACTTAGTTTAACATTATTTACAGGAAAAGCACATATATCATTAAGAAATTCTGCAAATCAAACAACAATGGTTTATAAATTAAATTCATATAATAATGAATTTAGAATAGAATATGAAAAATTATATGATCAAAATACATATTTTTGTGTTACAAAAGATGAAAATTATTTAAGACATGTTATATATAGTTTACAATTAATAGATTTATTTTCTGATTTTAAAAGAGCTGATTTTTATTCTCCTCAAATGCATAATTTATTTTATCAAAGACAAACACCAGGAAAAAAAGTTGTATTTTTTTATCATACTAAAAGAAGTAATAAAAATGATGTATATACACATTATTATCTGAGAGTAATTAGAGGATTTGTAGATGTATATATTCATACTTGTGAAGATTTTCCAAATTGTAAATATGATATTGATAATGTTGATAAAATAAAAAATTCTTATAATGTTTTTAATGTTAATAATATTTATTATGGGAAATTTCTTTCTAGTATTGAACAATCTCCTATTAGTTCAAATCAAAATTTATTTATTGTTGCTTGTAAAAGTAATAGAAGTTGTATTTATGAAACTTTAATTTATAATAGTCATGATGAAATTAGACTTAAACCTTTTATTAGATTTAGTAAATATTCAATTGCTAAAGAAATAGATATTTTTAAATTTAAAATTGATGAAAATGATATTGAAAAAGTTATTGTATCTTTATATTGTGATTCAGGAGATGTTAAATTAAGTCATTTACCTCAGACTGAAAATACAAATTATAAAATGAAAACAAATTTTTTAATTAACAAACAAGAAATTATTTATTCATCATTACAATCATTTATTTATGAATTTAAAGTAATGGTATCTTCTATCAAAAATTCATTTTATTCAATTGAATATAGAATATTTAAAAAAGGGAATAATACAGTATCATTATTTCAAGGAGCATCATTTTTAGAAACAATATATAACGATGAAGAAGGAACTAAATCTATTTATATTAGACATAATCCAAGAAATAGACCAAATGCTTGTTTTCAAACATTTTTCTATGGTTTAAATTGTAAATTTAGTATTGAAAGAGAGACTTATAATTCTAGTACAAAAGAAATTACAAATAATAATTATTTTGGAATTGATATAATTTCAAATCATACTGAAACAATAGATGAAGATTATAAAATTAAATTATTAAAATATAAAGTAAAATTGGAAAGTATGGATGATATAGAACAATATGATAATATACCATGTATGTTTTATGTATCTACACTAGCCAATTCTTATATTAAAGAACTAAGATCTAGTTTATTATATAGAGATAGAGATTTTTTAATTAGTGAAAATATAATTTATAATATTAAATTAAATAAAAAAAATAAAGGAATGAGATTTGTTTATCCAAATACAAATAATAATCAATATATATTTATTCAATTTAACAAAGAAGATAAAGAGGAAATTTCTGTAGTTATTTTATGCAATAAAATAATAATAAATAAAGGAATAATAATTTCATATTCTAGAATGATAACTTTAGAAAAAAATATAATTTCAGGTATTTGTAATCCAAATGAATTATGTAAAATTCTAATAGATATAACTTCAAATGATGATATAAAAGATTTAGAAATTAATTTTTCATTTAATTTAAAAACTGAATCTCAAACACCAATTTATGTAAAAAAAGGATTAATGAAAATTGATTCAATACCAGGAAATAGTTTAATGTTTTATTATACAGATATTGGAAAAAGAGAAGAAGGTGAAGTAATAGTAAATTTTGATAGAGGATATGGAAATATATATGGAAAGTTAGTAGATAAAACATTCATAGATAAAAAAAATGGTGATTGGATGGGATTTATTACTTTTCCAAGAAAAAATGATTCAGATTTACTTGATTTTGAAAATGATGCTAAAAAAATTGTTTATACTAGTAAAAATACTGAAATTTGTAATAATAGTTGTTTTCTTCTTATTACTGTTATAAATCCTGTTGATTCTTATTTTAAAACAAAAATATTATATGATATTTCTTTAATTTTTAGATCTATTAATGAGGATTTATATGAAGATCAATATATTGAAATAATGTTTGATAAATTTATTGTTGGAAAATTATTTGCTGCATATAAAAAAGAATTATATCATTATTATAATTTTAAAATTCCAAATGATACTGATAAAATTTTAATTGAACAACAAAATGATATTTGTGATATTTTTGTTAAAAAAGGAATTTCAATTGAAGGTAAGAATAAAAAATATTCACCAACTGGAATAAATAATATATATGAAATAAGTGGTGAAAAATATAAAAAAGGAGATTATTTTTCATTAAAAATTGGATTAAATGTAAATCAAAATTATTTTAAAACAGTATATATTTTTAGAGTAAGAGTTCCAGAGAAAGAAATAGATTTAATTCCAGTTAATTCAGACCAAAATACTTTATGTAAATATATAGACTTTAAAAAAATGTGTTATTATGTTATTTTCAATCATGGAAACAAAAAAAAATTTTATATTCATGCATATCAGAGTAATTTATCAAGTAAAATAACTTTATATATATCCAAAATTTCAGAAAAATTAATAAATGATAATGATATTGAAAAAATTAAAAATTTTCTTCCAACAGAAAAATCTAAAAACTCAGAAAAAAATTTAAGAACTGATACATATATAGATAATATAGATCCATCAGAGTATATTTTAGTAGGAGTTAATTCAAATAAATTAGGAATAATAACATTATTATCTACATTTCAGAAAGAATTAAATTCATTAAATGTAGACTCTTCAGCATATCAATTAATATATTTAGAACAAAATGATAATATAAATTTAAATTTCCCACAAAATGATGTTTTTATGATTAAATTTATTTCAATTGAAGGAAGTGGAATAATTAAAATAAAAAATCTAAAAGAACAATTTGAATTAAAAAGTAATAATGATTTTTTTGTTGCTATTACTAGTTTAAGTGATCCAATTTCAATAGAAACAGATTATAATTTAGGATTTTATGTTTATTATGAATTTAGAGGAGATTTTAATTTTGAAGAAATTGAATTTGGAAGAAGTGGTCATTTTTATTATAGTGATTCACAATTCTTTCTAACTTATTATTGTAAAATTCCTGAAACTATAGAAGATATTGATATTGTATTTACTATTAAGAATTATTATATTAATGAAGAAAAAAATGAGACCAATATTATTAACAATAAATTTTTTAAAATTAAAGGAATGATAATTGAATATGACCAAATTTTAGAAAAGAGAAAACAACCAAAAATAACTCCAAAGAATAAAACTATAGAAGGAGAATTTGAGCCATCATTAAATATTATGAAACTTAAATTTAATAAAACATTTATTGAAAAAGCAAAAAAAGGTAACAATTATTTTTATATAACTCTTGAAAAAAGTGAAAATATAAATATTGAATATAGTACAATATTAACTGAATATACTGTATTTCCATCAAAAATAAAAGAAAATGTAGCACCATATAATCAATATTATTTTGGTAATTTAACAAATGAAAATAACGCAAGAGCAAAATTCAAATTAAAAAAAAATTCTTTAGAAGATTTATTTATGAAAATAGAATTTGCAACAAATAATGATAAAATACAATTTGATATTTCAGAAACAAATTTTGAAGATGGTGAAATTAAAAATAAAATAGATTTTATAAAAAATGAAAAACATGGAAAAAAAATTGGAATCTTATCACTAAAAGAAAATATTAATGAAGTATATTTATATGTTTATTCAAAAAGTAATCCAGGACCAAATCAATTTACATTTAAATATTTAACTTCAATAAGTAAAAATCATTTTTATGAATTTAGTTTTAATGGTGATATTAAATGTAATAAAATTGGAAATGAAAATAAATTAGAATTAACAGTAGGAAAAGTAAAGTTCGCTGGAAATGATATTTTTATATCAAAATTAATTCCAGTTACATATTATATAAGCGTAATTCCACATAAAGATATAAAGAAAAGAAATCCAAAAATAATATCATTATTAAATGAAAATATTACAAAAGTTTATAAAAAATACACAAATGGAGAAAATGATCAAATTAGCATAATACTTAATAATTTTCCAACAGATAAAAAATATGATATTATAATAAATGCAATTATTCATGAACCAGTTTTTGAAATATTATACTATAATTATATTGAAAATCCTTATAAATATCGTAATCCATCATCAAATTATATATTAATTGCTTTAATTTTTATAATTATTGCAATTTTAATTGTGATAGTAATTAAATATCTTCGTATGAAAGGAGAAAAAGATGATTATAAAAAACAAATTGATCAATTATCTTTAGCTTTTGGTACTAATGCTGATAATCAATTAAATAATAATGAACCAGAAATAGGTTTTAATAAATTAAAAAATTGAGATTTAATAATTTGAATATTTAGAAGTAGTTTAATTATATAAAAATTTATTTAAATCACAATTTTTATATAATTTAATAGATTTTAATATATTATTTAAATATTTTACTTTATTTTTTTTTATCTCAAAAATGTCGAGTGAAGATATAAACATGGTAAAACTAATATTAAAAGGAATAACAAATCCTGATAAAAATATAAGAACAGAAGCAGTTAATAAATTACAAGAATTAAGAAAAAATTTAGGTGCATTAACTTATTGTTTATTACAAATTGCACAATTACCAATAAATTCAAATGAAGAACAATTAATAAAAACAACATCTTTAGTTATTTGCAGAAAAATTTTAGATACTGATGATATGGAAGAATGGAGAAATATTGATAATAATTTAAAAAATCAAATTAAATTAAAATCTTTGGAAATTTTTATTAATGAAAATCAAGAAGTTCAAAAAGGAAAAATATGCGATGTTATAACTCAAATTATTGATAAAGTTTCTGATTGTGATGAAGATTGGGAAGATTTAAAAAATTTATCTTTAAATATATTAAATTTAAATCCTAATGATGAAAATAATATAATTCAAATTAATTCTTTATTAAAATTACTTACTGATGGTACTGGATTTTTATTTGATATTTTAAAAGAAAATTTTAATAAATTAATCCCTTATTTAATAACAATTTTTCAAAGTCATTTTTTAAAAATAAAAGTTTCTGCTTCTAATTTTATTTCTGAATTAATTACATTTAGTGATAAAGATGAAATGAAAGATTTAACACCATTAATATTTAATATACTTCAATCAACTTTAGAATGTTATACAAATAATGAAGAATTTTATTTAAAAGATTTATTACAAACATTAATTGAAATGTGTAGTGTAGAACCAAAAATATTTAAACCACATTTTCAAGATTTATTTATTTTATGTAGGAAAATAATAGAAAAAAAAAGATTTTGATGAAAAAATAAGAGAATTATCATTTGAAGTTCTTATAAATTTAATAGAAGAAGAACCAAAAATATTAAAAAAAAGAAAAGAAGATATAAAAATATTATTTGAAATAATATTTAAATATTCATTAGAAATGAATAAAGAAATAGATAATTCTTGGTATAATCCAACAGGAAATAATTATTCAGAAATTGATTCAATTGAAGAAGAAAATGTTCAATTTTCAGAAGGTTTAATTGAAAGATTAATTGATGCAATTGGTTTAGAAGAAACTAAACCTTTATTAAATGAAATAATAAATAATTTAATTAATCAAAATAATTGGATATGTAAATATATTGGTTTATTTAGTTTTTCTTCATTAATTACTTATGTTGAAGATGATATGAGTTCACTTGAAATTGGATTTAATATTATTTTTTCATTAACTAAAAATGAAAATCCAAAAGTTAAATTTGCAGCAATAAATTGTATTAATAAATTATGTGATCATTACAATCCTAATTTTCAAAAAAAATATATTAATCAAGTTTTACCTTTATTATTTGAAATAATAAAAAATGAAAATATATTAAGAATACAATGTGAAATAATTGATACATTAAAAAGATTTATTCAATTTACAACATCAGAAAATATAATGCCATATGTAACTCAATTATTAGATATTTTATTTGGTTTATTTATAAAAGATATTCCTTTAATATTAAGAAAAGTAGTAATTGAATGTTTATTAGAAATATTTTCAACAATTGAAGAAAAAAGTGAACCATATGCAAAAAAATCTTTTAATATTATTTTAAAATATTTTGTAGAATTATATAAAACAAAATCAAATAGAATTTTATTTGGTGGATTAATTGAATGTTTAACTACAATTGGTCCATATATAAAAGAAGATTTTTATAAAGTAGTTCCTGATATTGTTAAATGTATAATTGAATTAGTTCAAGAAATCAATTTTAATGAAGAATCATCATTAAGAACAGATTTACAAAATTCTTTAGAAAGATTACTTCCAATTTTACAAAGTAATTTTCAAGAACTTTTACCTAATTTAGTACAAACTGTTTTTACTTTAATTAAATTAAAACCAAAAATGTCAATTAGTGATAATCCAGAAAAAGAAATTGATTTAAGTGAATTATTAAATGAAAATGATAAAAATGAAAATAATAAAAAAAATTATAATATTGAAACTAGTTTTACTGAAGATTTTGCTGAGAGTTTATCTTTATTAAAAACTCTTATTGAAAGTTTAAATAAAGAATTTTTACCTTATGTTAATGAAATTGAAAATGAAATTCTTCCTTTAATTAATAATGGAAGTAATCAAAAAATTAGAACTAAAGCTTCAAAAATTTTATCTTGTATTATTTGTATTTTAAATGATAATAATCAAAAAAAAGAAAAAGGTATTTTATATATTAAAACTTTAATTAATGCTATTGAGAAAGAAATTGATAATCATACTTGTCAAAAAATGTTTAGTAATTTAAAAAAAGTTATTGACAATTCTGGTATGATATTAGAAAAAAATGAATTAAATGAATTATTTAATAAAATAATGAAAATATTTGAAAATTTAGAAAAAAAAAGATTAAATTTAATATCTAAAAAAGATAAAAAAAACATAAAAAAAAAATCTCCAGATGATGATTCAGATGATGAAAATTTAAATGAATTAATAAATGAAGATATAGAAAGTATAGAAAATATTCAAAGTGAAATTGCAGATGTAATTGGATTATTATTTAAAACACATAAACCAATATCAGATGATATAATAAAAATAATTTTACAAAATGTATTACCAAAATATATAAATAGTACATCAAATTTTGAATTAAAAATGGGATTATATATAACAGATGATTTAATTGAATATTTAGGACAAGAAATTTTAAATAATGTTTGGAATGATTTATATAATTTAATTACTAATTTATGTAAAAAAGATGATTGTGAAATTAGACAAAGTGCTTCATATGGAATTGGTGTTTTTGCTAAGTTTACAAATAATAATTTTGATAATTATTGTGAAGGTTTATTAAATGCTTTAAAGGAAGGAATGAATTTTAAATATAATGAAGATAATGATGATGAATATAATTTTGGTTTAGCTTTTGATAATATTATTGCTTCATTTGGTAAAATTATGTTTTATCAATTTAATAGTGAAATTGTTAAAAAATATATGAATGAATTAATTAATATTTGGATTAATAATTTACCACTTAAATATGATAATACTGAAGGTGAACAACAACATGAATGGTTATGTGATATGTTTTTATTAAAAAGAGAATTAATTCCTGAAAAATGTTATAATCAAATGTTTAAAAATATGATTATTATTTATAATTCTAAATATTCAAATATAATTATTAATAAAAAAATTGTTCAAATTTTTGATATTGTTAAAAATGATAATAATTTAAAAAATATTGTTCAACAATTATATGATACATCTGAACCAAAATTAAAAACCAAATTGGAAATGCTAATTAAATAAATAAAAAAATATAAAATTAAATATAAAATTATAAATTAAAGTATATTTAAATAAAATTATTTAAATAATTAAACAATCCATAAATCAAAAAAAGAAAAAAATTAAAAAAATTATAATTTAAAAATATATTTTTACTTCTTTTTTATCGCCTTTTTTATTATTTTATTTTGAAATTTTATATTTTTAAATTTAGATAATTTTAAATTGACTTTTTGATCGATTATTTATTTATTTAAATATATTTTTTTATTTTTTTTTATTGTTTATTTTTAATTTTTTGGGAAAGTCTTTCTATTAATGAATGAACAGATGTTTCTTTCTCAAAGAAAGAATCTTAATTGTTTTGATAGTGAAAAAAATAAAGATGATATTGTTTTTTATGAATATGGTGCACATTTTAAATATAAAAATCTATATGATTGTTTAAATAAATTAAAAATTAACAATTCATATGAAAATCAAAAAAAAAAAAATTCAAATTATATTAATTATAATAATATTGATAATGGAATTGATAAATCAAGAAATATACAATTAAATAATTATATTAGGTCAATTAATCTTTATTTAAAAGGAAAAAAAAATAATAATAATGACAATAAAACTTTAATTCTACCAAAGCCAGAAAAAGTAAAAGAAAGAATTAATAATCATATTGAAAAAATGAAAAAAGAAAAAAAAGATAGTAAAAAAAATTCTAATCCAAAATATAAAATTAAATCAACAAGTCATCCAAAAAGAACAACATTTTTTAATATGTCACTTCATTTTAAAAAAGAAGTTAAAAAATTTATTGATTCATATTCTAAATCAACTTCATTAAATCATAGTTCAAATAAAAAATATAATAATCATAATATTAATACTGTTAATAATAAGATAAATAAAAAATTAAAATTTTCTTCTGATAAAAAAAAAATTAATTCTTCTTCACAAGGAAAACTTAGAAGAAATCAAATTAAAAAAATATTAAAAAATTTAGATTTTATGAATGATACTTCTGAAATAAAAAGTATTTGTTTAAATCGTTTTGATTTTTTATCCATTAAGGGAATTACTAAAAAAAAATTTCAAAATAATAATTTTAATAAAGAAAAAGCAAGGTCAACAAAAAAATTAGAGAATAATAATTTTATTAAAAAAGACTTTTTACAAACTAGTATGAATAATTTTAAATTTAATTCAAGAACCGTTAGTCCAAACATAAATAAAAATAATAATAAAAAGAAAAATAATTCAAAACAAAAAAATAATTTTAATAAATATGATAAAATATTATCTAAAAATTATTTTGTAGAAAAATGTTTAAAACATAATAAATTAAAAAATTCATCTATTGGATATATTAATACTTCAATAAATAAAACAAATATAAGTGATATAAAAAATAAAATTACAAATCCAAATATTTCAATTTCCTTTGATGCTTTAAAATATAAAAAAATAAATTTTTCAAAGAAAAGTAAAAATACTAATAATTCAAATTTGAATATTTCATCTTTTTTAAGTTCAAAAAAAATTATTTTAATATCACCATTTAATGCAGTTAAAAAGCAAATTGATGAAATAAAAAATAAAAAAAAAGATAAAATGAATATTAATAAAAAGGAAAAGAAAAGATTAATAAATAAATCTGGTACATTGTTAAATAATTATAGTTCAAAAAACAATAATATAAAAAATAATATCAAATTAATTAAAAAAGAAGAATCATATTTATTAAATCAATTTAAAAAAGAATATCATGAAAAATTATATTCTAAATTAAGAAATTTTGAAAAAAAATAATATATTTAAATAAAATTCTTATATGGTATGTAATATATAATTTATATTTTTTAATTATAATATTTCAAATGGATTAATATTTATAAATTACAATATTCAAAAAAAAAAATATATGATAAATCTATTAAATAATATTTTTAAAGATTTCAAATTACATATAAAAAATGAAATAATATAATAAGTAAAAAATATTATGGAAGAGGCATATAGCATAATAAATCTAAATGGAAAATTCCAACATATATTAATATTCATATTAATATCAACTTCATTTCTCTCATCAGTTCTTTCAGTATCATATTCATACTTAACTAAACTTCCTTCATTTGAATGTTTAAAAAAAAATGAAATAAACTCTTCATATAAACAATGTGAATATAATTATGGAGAATTTTGTAATAAAAATTCAGAATTATTTTATAGAAAAATATATGATAAAAGTTTACATAATTGGTCTTATTCATTTGATTTATATTGTAATAATGAACATTATATTCCTTTAATTGGTTCATCTTTTTTTTTTGGTGGAATTTTAGGAAGTATTTTAATAACGCCTCTTCCAGATAAATTTGGAAGAAAAAAAATATTTAATATATTAACATTTATTTCTTGTCTAATGCATATAAATTTATTTTTTTCAAATAATCCATTTCATATTGTTATTATTTGTTTCATAAGTGGAATTTGTTATGCAATTTATGGAATGTTTGGAGTAATAATGTATGAATTTTTACCAATTAATAAAATTGGAATTATTATGACTTATTCAAATGCAATTTATCCTCTTGCTGGAGTTTTATTATCTTTCTTTTTTATATATATTAATAATTGGAGAGTTTTTTTTGGTTTTACTTCATTACTTCATATTATTACTACTACTCTATCTTTAAAATATTTTACTGAGTCACCAAAATGGTTAATTAATCAAGGAAAAATTAATGAATTTATTGAAGAACTTAATTCAATTGCTTATGTAAATAATACTTTAAATGAATGGAATGAATATATTAAAAAAGAAAAAAATAATATATTTAATTTAAAAAATGTTACAAATTCAGGGAAAAAAAAAGTAACAAGTAATATATATCAAAAATCTTTTTTATTCACAATCTCAATACCATCACAAAGAAAAACAATATTAATATTAATATTATTATGGTATGCAAGTTCATTTTGTTTTTATGGTATAATATTAAATTTAAATAAATTAAAAGGAGATTTTTTTTCATTAAGTATTTTAGCATTTTTAGGTGAAATGATAAGTGAATTAATATCAGGTTATACTGCAGAAATATATGGTAGAATTTTCGTATTAAAATATGGTGGATTTTTAGGAGCTTTTGGTTTTTTAATATATAAAATTGTACCAATGGAAATAAAAGCTATTTTAATATTTATTTCAATGTTTGGTTTTTCTGCAACTTTTAATGTAATTTATATTTATACTCCTGAAATTTTACCTATTTCAATTAAAGGATCAATGAGTGAATTTCTTTTTCTTTTAAGTAGATTTGCCCCTTTTTGTGTTCCTATATTAAGTGAATTTATAGGAGATTATATTGATGTTGTTTTTATTTTAATGGGAATTTCATATGGAATTGCTTGTTTTGGTTTAAATGAAACTTTAGGTAAAGTAATTACTGAAGATATTCCTGAAAGCCAATATATTAATTCGAAAAATAGTTCTTTTGAATTTGATAATCTTTCTGAATTTTCTTTAATTAGTAGTGAAAATGATTCACATAATTTTATGCTATCTTTTAAAATAATAAAATAGAGTTAACATATTTATTTAATTTATATTAAATTATATATATAATAATTTTAAAATTTTAATCTTTTTTTTCCTAAATAATCAATTTTTTCTTTTTTAATTTTTTTATCAAAAATAGGGGTAAAAATAGTTTTCTGCAAAATATGCATTAAAAATTCTTGTTTTTGGAAAAATTGTGTATTATTCATGCAATTATTATTTCTAGTATTTTGAAGAATTCTTTTTTGAATATTTTTTTTTGATAATATTAAATTCATTCGCTCTTTCTTTTTTATTAGTTCATTCCTCATTTTTCTTTTTTTTCTTTCTGATGAATTTAAGTATATTGATATTTTTTCATTTCTTTTTTCATAGTTTTTAATTAACATTTTCACATTTTCTTTAAATTCTTTTATTTTCTTCGTTAATTTTTCTTTATTCAAAGAATTGTTATTAATAGAGTTAATTTTATTTGTTTTAATTTCAATTAATTCCTCAACATTTGATTTTTCAATAAATAATTCTTCTCTATTATCAAAAGAATATATTTCTTCTTTATTGACTTCATTTTCATCATTATTAAATTCAATAAATGTATCAAATTCTTCATTATCAAAAGTTCCATTATCCTCAAAATATATGTTATCATAGTTTTCATAAATTTCTTCCATTAATTTAAATTAAATTTTATTTTTTAATATTTTGATTAAATACAAAAAAATATTTTAAATAAACTATTCTACTAAATAAATAAACTCTTATTAATTTTTTTATAAAAATATAGAAAATATAAAAAAATATAACTTTATTAAAAGCAAAAACCAAAATATAAAAATATCCCTTAATAAATAACATTTCAAAAAAAATTATTCTAGAATAATTTATTATAAAAAAAACCCCTTAATTTTATTTATATTCTATTACAAAATATGCCAAAATTAAAATCATTTAAAGGACTTCGTCCTCCAAAAAATTTAGTAGAAAAAATTCAATGTCGTCCATATGATGTAATAAATTCAAAAGAAGCAAGAGAAGATGCAAAAGGAAATAAATATTCTTTACTTCATATAACAAAAGCAGAAATTGATTTTGAAGAAGAATTAAACGTTAAAGAAGATAGTGAAGAAGTATTTGAAAAAGCATTACAAAATTTTAATGAATTTAAAGAAAAAAAATGGTTAATTAAAGACAATGAACCAAAATTATATATTTATGGTCAAACAATGAATGAAAGAACACAATATGGAATAGTTGGTTGTGCTTATGTAGAAGATTATTTAAATGGTAAAATAAAAAAACATGAATTTACAAGAAAAGAAAAAGAAGATGAAAGAATGAAACATATAAAAAAAACAAATGCAAATATGGAACCTGTATTTTTTGCTTATAAAGAAAATGAGAAAATAAATGAAATTGTTAATAATATAGTAAAGGAAGAAGAACCAATTTATAATTTTATTTGTCCAAAAGATGGTTTTGGACATCAATTTTGGGTAATAAATGATTCAAATATTATAAAAGAAATTGAAAAAATTTTTGAAGAAGAAATTGATTGTTTTTATATTGCTGATGGACATCATAGAAGTGCAGCTGCTGTTAGAATTGGCATTGAGAATAGAAATAATAATAATGATGAATATAATTATTTTTTAACTGTGGCCTTTCCATCTAATCAATTAAGAATTTTAGATTATAATCGTGTTATTAAAGATTTAAATCATTTAAATAAAGAAGAATTTATTAAGAAATTAGAAGAAAAATTCATTATTGAAAATAAAAGAAATATTATGTATAAACCAGAAGCAATTCATACTTTTTCTATGTATTTAGATAATGAATGGTATAAATTAACAACAAAAAATAATATTTTTGATAAAAATAATTTAATTGATTCTTTAGATGTTAATATTTTATCAAAAAATGTTTTAGATAAAATTTTAGGAATAAAAGATTTAAGAACTGATAAAAGAATTGATTTTATAGGAGGAATAAGAGGACTTAATGAATTAAAAAGAAGAGTTGATTCAGAAGAAATGAAAGTTGCTTTTGCATTATATCCTGTATCAATGAATGAATTAATGGCTATTTCTGATAATAATGAAATTATGCCTCCTAAATCAACTTGGTTTGAACCTAAATTAGCTTCTGGTTTAGTTATTCATGAATATTAAAATTAAGAATTATACATAATTAGTACTGTGCAAATTAATGAGTATGATAGATTAATAATATTTATATAAGTAAGAATAAATAATTTTATATTTTTTAAATGGTAATAAATTTGTTAAAATTTATATTTTATTATTTTTTTTTTTATTTTAGATTTTTTTTTTAATAGTTTTTATTATTTTAAAAATAGGGAATGTATTTGTTTGGATATTATTTTAAAAAATTTCTTTTATTGGAATATCTATTTCTTTTTCATTTTTCATTTTCATTTATAAAATTATGATTTTTACTTGTTAATAATATCTTCTTCTTAATTTGAAAATAATAAAATTTTTTTTCTTGATGTAATAAACAATGATACATTATTATTGATTTTCTTAATAAATTATCTCTATTATAATTATTTTGGATATTATAAATATTATTATTCAAATAATTGAATACAAAAATCTTAAATTTATATTAATAGTTTAATTAGTCTATTAATAGTAAATTTAAATTTTGAGTTTTATATTTGATTTATTTATTAAAAAATAACTATGAAAATTAGTGAAAATAGGGAATTTATTTTTATTATTATAAAAGATTATGTTAAAATTATAAAAAATAAAAAAATAAGTTTATTTAATTTCAATTTTTTTTCCATTTTTAATTACACTTGTATCACTTAAAGCAATCGGTATAGGTTCATTTTCAGTATTATCTAATAATCTTTTTTCTTTAAAAATCAATTTTCTAATATAATATCCAATAATTACATTAACATCATAAACTAAAGCCATATAACATTTACTTAAAGTAATCATAAAAGTATATAAATAAGGTTCTTCAATTTCATTAAATAAATAAAAAACATAAAAAATTTCATATCCACAAATTTGAATATCTAAAAGAATTCTTATTAATCTTGTAGTATTATCTAAAAAATTATTTTCAGAATAATTACTATGAGAAGCTAAATAAATACTAGTAATAAAAAAAAATCTAAATTTATGAGCAATATATAAAAATTGAACAATAAATGAATTTTCATTTTTCATTATAATTTCAGCAGAATAATCAAAAGTTAAAGTATTTCTTGTAATAACATAAAATATATCTGCAAAAATGATATAAGCACATGCTATTAACATTTTCCAATATAAATTACTACTTTTATTATAACTACTATGAAATATTTCATATATAGGAATCATTATTAAAAGAATTAATAATCTTTCAGATGCATCACATATAAAAAATACAAAAAGAATTGTACCAAACATTGCTATTGTTAAATTATGTTTTTTTTGTGATGGAACAAAAAAACTTGATATTGAAATTAAAATTATTGATAAGAAAACTATTACAATTGAATAATATCTTTTATTATAACTTTTTAACAATGAAGTCGATGCTGTTAAATCAAAGATAATCATTAATATAATTGTTATAAATGATAATATTATAATAACACTTGTTACATATTTTTTATGAGTTTGATCAAAATAAGAATTTCTTACATTATATAATTTATATATTATAAAAAAAATTAATGTTGGATAATTTATAAATGAATCTATTAATTTAGTTTTAAAACTAACTTTATTTAAATAAAAATTTAGAATTGAAATTGGTTCATAATATTGAATAATTGATGATATTGGTGAAATAGAAAAAATTAAAGCTAAACTAAGATATGAATTATCAATACCAAAAATAAAATAATATATAACAATACAAAATGATAAAAAAATATTTATTATTATTCTTGAAAATATTAAAACTTTTAATAAATTTTCATCTTCATCTTCACTAAAAGTATAAATCATAAATAATTCCCAATATAAAGTAAAAATAATACAAAAAAATAAAAAAATATTTTTAGGATATGAAAAAAAAATATAATTATGAATATAACAAAGTTGACATATAATTTTAATTAATAAGAATATAATACTAAATAAAAAACAGAATAATAAAAAAGGAGTTTGATTCCATTGAATAATATATTCAGAAATTTGATTTTGAATTTTTTGAAGTGAATAAATTTCATCTTTTGTAAAATTAATATTTTTCAAAGAATTTAATTGATTAATAAAAAGATCAATATTAAAATTATTCACTGATTTTTGATGAAATAATTGTAAAAAAATATCTAATTGTTGAATTTTCATATTAATTCCCATATTAATAAATTCAGTATCTTCAATTATAAATTGTGGAAAACCAGAAGATTCTAAAGGAATATTTACATTATTTAATATTGTTGAAATTGTTGGTGCAATATCATAAATAGTCATTAAAGGATTTTCTTTATTATAATTATTAAAATATTCTTTTTTTATTATATCTGAATAAATAAAAAATATTCCTTCATTTCCATCTTTATATGTGTATTCTTGTCCACTATGTTCACTTGATATTATTAAATTATACTTTGGATTTTCATTTATATATTTTATCATATCTATTATAAAACATTCAATTTTAAATGTATTTACTAAAGATGATATATAATTTTTTTTATCTGAATTAAAATATATTATTATACTTGAATTATTTCCTATTATTTCATTTATATAATGTATTGAATGATTTTCGTAATTATATTCAGTCGTATTTAGAATTATTTCATAAATGTGTTTTCGAGTTTTTTTATCTTTAAAATTACCAAAATTATCTGTTAATTTTAAAAATTTGTTATATAAATTTTTTAAATATTCAGAATCAAATTGATATGGATGAATAAAATCTAAATTTTCATATATTTCAAAAATGTCAATATATTTTAAGTCTAATAAAGAATAATGCGGAAATATAGGTCCTTTAAAAATGATTTTACCATTTTTATGAGCTTGAAATAATATATTATCACCTGATAATTTTCGACCTAAATAATTCCTATTTATTTTCCCAGTATATATTGAGTTATAAATTGAAGAACTTAATTTAAATTCCTTTGTTTTAACCTTAAACAATTGAGAAATATTTAATTTTTTTGAGAATTCATTTATTAAATAAAATTCATCAAAAGCAATATCATCAATCATTATCCAAATAAAATAATCTTTTTTATATTTATTATTTGTAGTATTAGTAAAATTATTCGTAAATGTTTTTAGATATTTAACACTTCCAAATGATTTAGAAGAAATAATTATGTATACACTCAGAAAAATATAAGATAATGTAAATAATGAATTACAAAAATAAAATATGTAAAATTTTGTCATTTATTATATATTCATTTTTTGATTTTAAATAATTTTATAAACATAAAACTAAGAAGTATAGTATAATCAATTTAAATATATAAAATCATTATTTCAAAATTTATTAAATAATAAAATTTAACAAAAAATTAAATGAAAACTTAAATATAAAAAATTTTAATAAATTTAATTTTTTATTGCATAAAATAATATAAAAAACTCCTTATATCCTAAAAATCAAAATACAAAACCTTCCCATAATAAAAACCAAAATAAAAAAACTTATTTATCCCAAACTAAAAACCCAAAATAAAAAATAAAAACCCTCAAAAAAAAAAAAATAAATTTAAATATAAAAACAATAAAAAAAATTCTTTTTAAATATTATATAAACCTAAAAAAATATTTAATGATCATCTTCAATCATAGCAGTAAGGACATCTTTAATAAGAACTTTAAATTCATCAAAATCAATTTTTCCAGAATGATCAGTATCTAAATGTTCAAGTACTTCTTTAACATCTTCTTTTGAAGGTGGTTCAGCTCCCATATCATTTGAGATTTGAGCCATTACTTTTTCTAATTCACTTTCATCAATTTGACCTGATTTATCTGTGTCTACACTATCAAAAGCAACTTTGGCTACTTCATTTAATTTCTTTTCATTGTTGAGGATATCTTTTATTGTGCTTGACATTTTTTTTTCTTATTATAATTTAAAATAATTAGATATTTATATGAAAATTTGTCGAGAATTATTTAATTTATTATTTGGGTAATTTAAATATTTATTTTTTTTTTATTTTTATTTTTTTCTTTTGAATTTATGATAAATTGTTTAAATCTATTTTTTATATTTTTATAATTTTATTTTTATTTTTTTTATTTATTTTTTATAATAAATATATTTTTTTTTTTTTCATTTAAACGCTTTTTTATATCTTGTTTAATTTTTTCATATTCTTTTCCTCTTTCTTTAAAATGAGATAAAGTTCTTTCTGCATTTACCATAGATTTAAATATTTTTTCATCAATTGATTCTCTAGAAGTTAAATTACTTTTACCAAAAGTATTATATTTAATAATTAAAGGTAAATTTTTATTAACTTTATTTCTATTTTTATTAGTTTTTTTATCATAAAAGTTTTGTTCCATTTCCCAAATTATTTTTTTAATGTCATTATTTATTGAATTTGTTTTTTGTTTTTTTTCACTTAAATTTAAACCAGTTGGTCCTTTTAAAGTAGAATATTTTACAGTTTGTGTTTCATAGTCATTTACTCCTCTAAATAATGCTTTTCTATATCTTTCATTTCCTAATGCTTTAACTTGAATTCCATATGATTTAAATAAATTTTTATTATTTGGTTCATATTGGAAATTTCTTTTTATTATATATTTTGGATCTACATCTTTTTCTTTTAATTCTTTGTTGAATATATACTTTTCTTTTAAGTATTTATTTTTATTTATTTTATTGTTGATTAACATATCAACTATTTTATCTACTTTTTCATCTAATTGTTGTTTCTCTGGAGAAATATTTTTTTTATTAATATTATTTATTAATAATAAAGGAGTTGATTTTGAATTAATTTTTTCTACTTTTTTATTTATTGGAGGTTTTATTTTTAATTTATTAATATTAAAGTATTTTCTTTTTAATTTAAGCATTGTGTTATTAAATGTTAAAAATTCAGGAAGTTTTAATTCTGAATTAAAAGAATTAGATTTTGGATTTATATATTGATTTTTAGTTAAATATTGTACATTATAAAAAGTATGAAAACTTGCATTATCTTTTTTCATTTTTTTCAATATTACTTATTATAAAAAATATATATAAATGAATTTAAATTTATTTTTTTAAAATGAATAATAATATTCTTTTTCAGTTCATTGATGAAATAATAAAAAATTTAAAATTTTTTGACCAAAGTGTCAAGATTGAATTAATTGCAACTAAATTAAATGAAATAATTGAATTTATTCCTTTTAATGAAATATCAAATGATAAATTAATGTTATATTTATGTAGAGGAAATTTAATTTATAAATTGTTTTTTCAATATAATGAATTAATAGAGATTAAAAAAGATTTAAAAGAAAATTTAAACGAGTCAAATGAAGGAAAATATAAGAAATTAAAATCATTATTTAGGATAATTAAATCCGAAAGGAACGGTTATTTAATCAAAGAAAATGGAATTGAATTAATAAAAAGTTATAATATTTCTAATATTTTTACTTTATTTAAATATAAGATTAATCATCAAAAAGTAGGAAAAATATTTACATTAAAAGAATTGATGATAAATAATCCAGAAAAAATAAATGAATCTTTTGTAATTTCCATTTGTAAGAAAATTTCTAAATTACTTGAAGAATGTCAAAAAAAAAATTTAGTATTATTTCAATTATCAATTAATTCTATTTTTTTTATGAATGATGATTTAACTAATAATATTTATTTTAATGATTTTTCAAAAAGTAAATATCTAGATAAAAAAGCTTATGAATACAACGATGAATTTTACTTAAAAAGAGAATTATTTAAAGTAGATATTCTTAATTTAGGAGAAATAATGTTTAATTTATTATCAAAAAATGAAAATGAAGATAAAAATATATATAATAAAGTTTCAAGTTTAAAAGATGTTAGTCAAAATATGCAACAATTAATATTAAAAATGATTGAACCAGAAATTCTTAGAAGATTTAATATTTTCCAAGTTATTAATTTTTTAAATACTTTTTTTGATGAAAAAAAAGAATAAGCCTGCAAAAACAATTTAAAGAACAAAACAAATATTTAAATGTATATTTTTTTTCTAAAAAAATAAAAACAAAAAGATATTAATTAATATATATAAACAAAAATAAATATTATAAAGAATTTTATTTTTTTTAAATTTATTAATCCTAAATATTATTTTGAATTAATAATATTTTATTGTTCTATAAAATTAATTAAATTATCTTTTTTTGAATCATCTTTAATAATTATTAAAAAACAATTTACATATAATAAAATGATAATAGGAATTAAAAAAATATTAATATAATGATATAAAATAATTTTTTCAATTTTTTTTTTTTACAAAATTGTCCAAAGATATATTCTGGTAAAAATAAATAAAGAGAAATAAAAAATAACAAAATATTAAAAAAGAAAAATAATTTTTATTAAAACTAATTTTTTTCTTCCGAATTAATATCCATAAATAAAAAATAATTATTTCTAATAATAAAAGATGCATATAATAATAATAATTTTTAATATCTGAAAAATGTAAAAATAAATCATCAATTAAAATAAATGAATTAAAAATCCCTAAACAAAATTTTAAATATCCAGCATTATTTCTTTTATCACTATAATTTAATTTTTTTTTTTTATTTTCCATTAATTTCAAATAAAAAAATATTAGAATAAACATAATAAATTTCAAATTTAAAAATAAAAATATATTGATGCAATAAATAATAACTAAAATAAAAAATGTCAAAAGAAGAAGAAGGAGAAAATCAAGATGAAGTATATGAAAGAATAAAAAATTCAAGATTTAAACAACAAAATCTTCCTGCTTGGAGACCAGTACCAACAATAGGTACAACTACAGTAATTTTTATGTCTTTAGGAATTATATTTGTTGCTCTTGGTATAATAATTCTGGTTTATGCTAACAAAATAATAGAAAAAAAAGTAAGATATGATAATCAATGTAAAAAAAATGATAAAAATTGTAATGTTACATTCAGTTTGGAGAAAGAAATGAAAAAAGATATTATGTTTTATTACCAATTAGATAATTTTTATCAAAATCATCGTAGATATGTTAAATCAAAAAATGATGATCAGTTAAAAGGAAAAGAAGTTAAAAAAAAAACATTAGAAGATGATTGTAAACCTGCAGTAACAAATAATGATATGAATAAAGAAAATAGTTTTTATAAAAATAGAGAATTAAATGGAAGTGATATTGCAGTTCCTTGTGGATTAATTGCAAAAAGTTTATTTAATGATAGATTTAACCTCAGTTTAGATAATAAAAATATAATTATTGATGAAACTAATATTGCATGGAGTGCAGATAAAAAAAATAAATATGAAAATTCAAAAAATTTGTCAAAACAATGGTTCAATATGACAGATGAACATTTTATTGTATGGATGAGACCTGCAGCTTTACCAAATTTTAGAAAACTTTGGGGTAGAATTAAAGAAGATTTAAAACCAGGTAATTATACACTTCATGTTGAAAATAATTATGATGTTGAAAGCTTTAAAGGAAAAAAATATATTATTTTAAGTAATATTAACCAGTTTGGTGGGAAAAATAAATTTTTAGGTATTTGCTATATTATTGTTGGAGGAATTAGCATTATTTTATCTATTGTTTTTATTATTGGTTATAGTATTCATCAAAAAAAAGAAAAAGAAGAATAATTTTTTTTATCATTTAATTTATAAATTTGAAATTTTTATTATTTAATTTAATTATTTTTTATTTAAAATGGATAAATTAAATATTCAATATAAAAAAATAAAAAAAGGGTATATCACAAAATTAGTAAAAGCAAAAATATTAAGAGATGATATTCCATGTAATATTTCAGAATGTATGTCATGTGAAGAAAATATTAAACAACTTTCATTATCTCATCCATTAATTTTTTTAACATCATCATTAATAGAATCTCAAATAGATGCATTAGAAAATTTTAGAATAATAGATAATTGTATAATTCCTCAATCTGAATATAATGCATTATTAAATTTGAAAGATTCAAAAATTTTAAATAGATTTAATTTCTTAATGGAAAATAGAAATTTTTATATTTACCCAAATGAATATCAAAAAGACATTGCAAATATACCAAATGAAACTTCATTAAAGAAAACTAAAAGAAATGAAATTTTTTTTGATAAAACAATTGAATATTTTAAAGAACATATTTTATCAATAACTAATGATTACTCTTTAATAATTTTATATAATGAAGTTCCAAAAAATAAAATATCAGAAAATAATATTTTCTATTATGATATGTTATCATTTGCAAAAGAAAAAATGAAAGAATCACCTGATTTATTTAATTATGTTGCAAATGTTATTAATAACAATAATAATAAAATGGAAATTGAAAATGAAAATAATTTAGTTTTTACAGAACATTTAACAGAAGGAGAAATGAAAAGTAATATTAAACAAGCTAAAATGTTTCAAGGAAAAATATATTTTCAACCAGGAATATTCAATACAGCAATAGTAAAAAGTACATTATTTGATAAAGATATAATAATAGAAGGAGAAGCAAATTTAAATAGAGCAATGAATGGTGATATAGTATGTTTTACATTATATAATGAATCAGAATGGAAATTAAAAGAAAATATAAATTTAGAAGGAGAAGAATTTAATGGTGTTGAAGAAGATGATAATGAAAATAAAGAAATAGAAGAAAAAGCTCTTGATTTAAGAGAAAAAATAAAAAAAACAACAAAACAACCAACAGGTCATATTGAAGGAATATTACGTTATAATAGAAATATTTTCTCTGGTACAATATACAATCCATCAGATAAAAATAATAATTCAATACCAGAAAACTTAGAAAAATATTTAAAATCAAATGACACAGAAAATACATTATGTGTATTTATTCCAATAGATAGTAAATTCCCATTTTTCTTAATAAATCTCTATGAAAGAGAATCATACTATAATCAAAGAATAATAATAAAATATGATAATTGGAAAATAAGTACTCCTTTACCATATGGTCACTTTATTTTAAAATTAGGAAAATGTCTTGATATTCCAGTAGAAAATAATATAATATTATATGAACATAATGTAGATATAAATCCCTTTAGTAAAAAAATAATAGATAGTATGCCAAGAGAAGATATAGAATTTAAATGTCCAGAAGAAGAATTAGAAAAGAGAATTGATTTAAGAGATCGTTGTATATGTTCAATAGATCCTCCTGGTTGTAAAGATATTGATGATGCTTTACATTGTAAAATATTACCAAATGGTAATTATGAATTAGGTGTTCATATTGCAGATGTTTCTCATTATGTTAAAGCAGGAAGTGAAGTTGATAGAATTGCAGCAAAGAATTGTAATACTATTTACTTAGTTCATAAGAGAACTGATATGTTACCAAAAGTATTAACTGAGAATTTATGTTCTTTAGTTGGTGGAAAGGAAAGATTAGCATTTTCAGTTTTATGGGAATTTGATAAGGATAATTTAGAAATTTTAAATGTTAATTATGGTAAAAGTGTTATTAGATCAAGAGCTGCTTTAACTTATGAGAAAGCAAATAATATTATGAATGATAAAAATGATAATTCTGATATTGCAATTGGGATTAGATTATTAAATAAAATTACAAAGGATTTAAAAAGAAAAAGAATTGAATCTGGTGCTTTAATTTTAGCAAGTAATGAAATGAAATTTAATTTAAATCAAGAAACAAATACAATAACAGATATTTCAATGTATAAAACATTTGAAACAAATTCTTTAGTTGAAGAATGTATGTTACTTGCAAATGTTTGGGTAGCTAAAAAAATATATGAATCATATCCTTCATGTGCAATTTTAAGAAGACATCCTCCACCAAAAGAAAAAGAATTAAATAACTTTATAAAAATATTAAATGAAAGAGGATTTTCAATTGATTCATCATCATCATTAAATTTAAGTAATTCTTTAGATAAAATAATAAAAGAAAATGATCCTTTTTTTAATAAATTAATAAGAACTTTATTAACAAGAACAATGAATCAAGCTAAATATTTTACTTCAAGTGAATTTTCATATGAAGAATTTTATCATTATGGTTTAGCAATGGAAATTTATACTCATTTTACAAGTCCAATAAGAAGATATTCTGATATTTTAGTTCATAGATTATTAAGTGCTGCTTTAGAAATTGATTATTTACCAATTGAAATGACTAATAAAGTTAAATCTGATAGAGAATGTAATCAAATGAATAAACAAAATAGAGTTGGTTTTTTTTGTGGGAAAGATTCAAATTATTTTTCTGCTTTTATCTTTTTTATGGAACATAATGAAGAAACAAAAGGAATTGAAATTGTTATTCATTCTATTGATAAAAATTTTATTAAAGGAATTAGTGTTAAATATGGAATTGAAGCTAATTTAGATTTTACTAAAGTTGGTGGAATTAAAAATGTTGATGAAGATAAAAAAATAGTTTTATTGGAAAATAATGAAAGTATTGATTTATTTGAACATGTTATGGTTGAAATACAACCCACTTTTTTTAATTATAGATATGAAATTAAATACTTTTATCAAGGGAAAATATAATTATTTTATTTTGTTAATTTAATATAATTTTTATTTTTTTTTTTATAAAATTTATTTTTTTTTTTGAAAATTTTATATTATGATATTATAATAATTAAATTATCCTTAATTTAATTAATAAATTTTTTAAATATTTATAATTTAAAAGTATAAAATGGGAAATAGTAATGTAAGACAAAATAAAATAAAATAAAAAAAATAATTTTAATAGTGTTGTGAAGCAACGAGTCAATTAGAAGAAAAAAAGAACGAAATGAAAACGAAAAATAAATCAGTAAATAAAATAGGAACAGACTCAGATAATTTTGATGAAATACATGGAACAACAATAAAAAATACTACATTATCAAATAAATTAAATCAAGATAATCTTCAAAAAATATTATCAGAACCAGATGAAACAGAAATAGAAAAAATAAAAGAAGTAATACCAAAATCACAAAATTTAAAAATAGAAATAATAAGTTCAACAACAGAACCAAAAGGTTCAATTTTAATAATAAATCCCTTAGGATTAGAAAATGGAAAAAGAAAATCAAATGATGGAATATCATATTTTGGTTATGAAGAAAATACAAATAATCCAACAATAGATTATTTAATTAAACCAAGAGAAAAACAATATGATGAAAGATTTTTAGGAAAACATTTTCAAATAAGATTTAATCCATATGATTTAAAATATTATTTAAAAGATTTAGGACATGGATTTGGTACTTTTATTAAAATAACAAATTGGATAGAAATAAAAAATAATTTTTTATTAAATATAGGAGAAAATTATATTGTATTTACAATTGGATTAGAAGATGAAATGTTAATGAGTGAAAATTATTCAAATAAAAAACAAAGTGATTATGAAAATTTATTAAATGTTAAAATATTTTCTGGTGATATAAAACATGGAGTTGTGTCTTTTTCTCCTTCAAAAAGTCCTATTTCTATAGGAAGAAGTCCAGATTGTGATATTTTAATTGATGATAATATGTTAAGTAGAACTCATTGTATTGTTGAGTTTAAAAATAATAAATGGTTTATTCAAGATGGTTATGTTAATGAAAAAGGAGAAGTTAGAAAAAGTACTAATGGTACTTGGATTTATGCTTATGAGGAAATTATGATTTTTGATAAAATGACTTTTAAAGCCAATCATAATTTGTTTATTTGTAATTATGTTGATTCTGAAAAGGAAAATGGATTTATGAATTAGTTTTTTTTAATTTTTTTACTTAGTTTTTTTTTTACCTTTTTTTTTTTAGTTTAATATATTATATTTTTGTATTATAGTTTTATATGTTTTATAATATTTTTTTTTTATTTTTTTTTTGGTTTTTTTATTAATTTATTTTTATTACAAATGTCTACTTTTATTTATTATTTTATACCAGAAGATAATGAAAGAGAAGAAAATATGAATGTATTTATAATATATAAAGATTATAAAGATATAAAAATTTCAGATATAAAAGAAAATTTTCCCTTACCAGGACAATATTATTTTAGATTTAAATTTGATTATAATGGAAAAAGTGTATATATAGATTTTAATAATCCAAAAAATGAACTTCCAAAATATAATGATAAAATAATAATGAAAGTACAAAGAATAAATTGGGATATTCCACAACAATCAAATAATATAAATGTATTTTCATAGTTTAAATAAAAAAAAATTGAAAATATAAAAATAAAAAAAAATAAAAATGCCTTTTTTTAATATTGAAAAATATTTATTTTTTACCTTCTTCTTCTTTTATTTTTATTTTCTGATCCATTTTAACAATTTCAGCAGCTACATTTTTTACTTCTCTCATAATTTCTTGTTCTTTTTTTTTATTAGCATCAATTTCATCATTTAAATCTCTAATTTTTTGCATTAATTCAATTTGAATAGTTTCAATATCAACTTTAATTTGAATTGCTTCTTCTTCTTTTTGTTTTTTTTCTTCACATAAATTATTATATTGTGTATTTAATTTTTCCATTTTTTCTTTATTTTCTTGTTTTAAAGTTTCTAATTCTTTTGTTTTTTCTTCCAATTCTTTTTTACGTAAATCAAGTAAATATTTATTATCAGTAATTTTTTTTTGTGTTTCTGCCATTTTTTCTTGACATTCATTTTTTGCTATTTCATAATCTTGTCTTAAATCTGCTTTATTTAATCTTAATTTTTCATTATCATTTTCTATTATTTTAAGAGTATCTTTTAATTCATTTAATTTTGTATTTTCATATTTTAAAGAATATAATTCAACTAATAATTTATTTGGTTCTTTATTATTTTGAATACTTCTATTTCTTTGTATTATTTTACTTACTTTTTGTAAACATTGAAAACTAAATCTATTTTTTGATAAATCTAAATATGTTAATTTTTTATTCTTTTCTAAAAAATTTAATATTACAAAATCAATTTCATGACTAAAATAATTATCTCTTAAATTAATCCAAGTAATTTTTTCATTTTGACTTAATTCATTTAATAAATAAATTAATCCTTGATCATAAATTTTACAAGAAGAAAAATCAAAAGCAGTTAAATTAGAAGCAGTTTCATTAGATAAAATAGTTTCAGCAAAATATTTCATAGAATCATCTCCTAATAAATTATTTTTACATTTTAAAATTCTAATTTTATTATTATTTAAAGAATCACATAATTCTCTAAAACTTTGAAAATTAATAGAATTAGAACCAATATCTAAAATTTCTAAATATTTATTAGAAAATAATCCATCAGCTAAACTTTGAATACCAGAAACTCCAATACTAGTATTTTTTAAAGATAATGATTTTAATTTAGTAGAATCTTTCAATGCTTCTACAATAAAATTAATCCCTTTTAAACCAACATTATTTCCATTCCAAATAACTTCTTTTAAATTTTTTGAACGAATAATTAAATTTTTTAAATCAAAACAAACTTCAGGTGATATATCATTATTAGATAAATCTAAACTAATTAAAGATGAACCATTTTCAATAATTGATCTTGCACCTTTATTTTTAATTTTATTATCACTAACAACTAATTTTTTAATACATTTATTTTGAATAAGAGAAGCACCAATTTTATCACCACTATCTTCACCTAATTCATTATCTTGTAAAATTAAAGTTTCAATACTAGTATTATTTAATAAAATTCTAGCTAAAATTATACCACCTTCACCACTAAAATTATTTCTTCTAAATGAACCTTCAAGAACACCTAAATTTAAATATCTTAAAGATTTTGAAGCCATTACTTCATTTTGAATAATTTTTAAACCTTCAGTTGATATCATATTACTTGCTAAATTTAAATATTCAACACCTTTTGCTGATATTAAACTTTTAATATTATGCATACATACATCACTTATCATATTATCTGGTAATTCTACTTTTCTTACTGGACCTGGTGCTAAATTACTTACGAAACCTAATAAAAAATTCTTTCCTACTCTCATTGAACGAAAATTAAAATTTTTTAAATCTTTGTTATTACGTGATAGTAATTCGTCTCTAAAGTATTTTGCACTTTCTGGACTAAATGCTTCGTTACAGTCTTTACACCAAGCAAAGTATAGTTCTGCATATATTTTACGTGTGAATAATGAGAAAATGTAATCTTTTACATTTCCACTTTTTAATTCTTTTTCTGATAAATATGCTAAGTTTTGCTTTGATTCTTCTTCTTCTGAGTCTTCGTAATATGAGTCATTTTGGTCTGAAAAGGAATTTCTGTATTGATTATTTTTAATTGACTCTTTTTTTCTTTTACTCATTTTTTTATATTATATTAAATTAAGTTTTAAACTTAAAAATTTAATGATAATAAAATTTAATTTAATTTGTTTTTAAATTTTATTGTTCAAAAAATATAATTTATATTTTTTTTGGGGATTGGGGATGGGGATTGGGGATTGGGGATTGGGGATTGGGG
>JAEEGK010003548.1_pt1 | contig 38762 bp, 35 predicted proteins | sample 8958771 | NCBI WGS metagenome assembly JAEEGK01 (sample SAMN16246547, study PRJNA631951) | gut metagenome | biome: gut microbiome; feature: rumen; material: SC-attached | host: Bos | place: Iran: Karaj | collected 2018-10
GTTCATTGGATGCCTCGCTGAACTTGTCAAAGGGGAAGCGGGCTACCTTGGTTACGACGTAGTCGATTGCGGGCTCTGTGCAGGCAGGCTGTCCGGCGATGGTAATCTCGTCCAGAGTAAGGCCTACGGCTATTTTTGCTGTCACGCGGGCAATAGGGAAGCCGCTGGCCTTTGATGCCAGGGCGGATGAGCGGGACACGCGCGGGTTAACCTCGATGATGTAGTATTTGAAGGACAGGGGGTCAAGGGCGAACTGCACGTTGCAGCCTCCTTCTATATGCAGGGCGCGTATCAGCTTAAGGGCGCTGGTGCGCAGCATTTCGAACTCCTTGTCTGTAAGTGTCTGTGCGGGTGCCACAACAATCGAATCGCCGGTATGGATGCCCACAGGGTCGACATTCTCCATGGAGCAGATGCTGATGGCTGTGTCGTTGTGGTCTCGCATCACCTCGAACTCGATTTCTTTATAGCCCTTGATGCTCTTTTCTACCAGGACCTCGTGAACGGGGGACAGGTAAAGGGCGTTTCGCATCATGTCGCGCAGCTCTTCCTCGTTATAAGCAAAACCGCCGCCGGTGCCGCCCAGGGTAAAGGCGGGGCGAAGGATTACGGGGTAGCCAATCTTCTGCGCGGCTGCTACGCCTTCTTCTATGCTGTAGCAGATCTCAGAGGGGATGACGGGCTCGTTTATGCTAAGGCAGAGCTCTTTGAAAAGTTCCCTGTCTTCTGCTTTTTCTATATTGCGGAAGTCGGTTCCAAGAATCTCTACGCCGCACTCGTCCAGCACGCCTTTCTTTGCCAGTTGCACGGCCAGGTTAAGGCCGGTCTGGCCGCCCAGTCCGGGAACCAGGGCGTCAGGGCGCTCGTAGCGAATGATTTTGGCAATATAGTCCAGTTTGAGGGGCTCCATGTAAACCTTATCCGCAATGTGCGTGTCGGTCATGATGGTGGCGGGGTTGGAGTTAACCAGAATGACCTCGTAGCCCTCTTCTTTAAGTGCCAGGCAGGCCTGTGTGCCTGCGTAATCGAATTCTGCTGCCTGTCCGATGACGATAGGACCGGAGCCAATTACCATTACTTTTTTGATATCAGTTCTTCTAGGCATTGTCTCTGTCCTCCATCATTTTAATGAAATTGTCAAAAAGGCCAAGGTTGTCGTAGGGTCCGGGGCCTGATTCCGGATGGAACTGGATTCCAATCACCTTGTCTGTAAGATTTCTGAAGCCCAGTACATACTTTTCAGGAACGGCTGTATGTGTGGGTTCAAGCTGTGTGCCTTCTACGCTTTTGAAGCAGTGGCTCTGCCCCAGGACGGCTATGTTGATGCGGTTGGTGGCAAGATCCCTGACCGGATGGTCTCCGTGGACGCCGCAGCCCATGTCAGATAGCTTTGCTCCGTATGCCAGGCCTATGGCTTCCATGCCAAGGCCTAGTCCCAGTACGGGCAGCTTGCCTTTTATGGCAGCAAAAAGTGTGGTGATTTCAGGCACCTCCTGCGCGCAAGCCGGGCCGTCGGACAGCAGCACTCCGTCCGGGTTGAAGGCGAGTATATCCTTTGCAGGTGTGTTGAATGGAACGATGGTTACGTTGCAACCGGCTTCGTTAAGCCTGCGAATTACGCTGTACTTGATGCCGCAGTCCACTGCTACTACATGGAAGCGGTGGTTGGATGTGCGGGTTACCCATCTTTTTTTACAACTAACGCTGCGAACCAGATCTTTGGGACGGGGAGTTTCCCTGATCAGTTGCAGCGCTTCATCTCTTGACAAGGAGGAATCGACAATAGCACCCATCGGCTTTTTGCCCTTGCGGATAATTTTAGTGAGCAAACGGGTGTCGATGCCGCTGAGACAGGTGATGCCGTGCTCTTCCAGCTCTTCTTCAAGGGTTTTGGCTGCACGGAAGTTACTGGGGGTGTCGCAGCATTCGCGAACGATGAGTCCGCCAAGCATCGGTGATTTGGCTTCGTAGTCCTCGTTGGTGATGCCGTAGTTGCCAATAAGGGGATAGGTCATTACTACGAGCTTTCCTGCGTAGCAGGGGTCGGAGATGATTTCCTGGTAGCCGACAACTGATGTGTTGAATACGACTTCGCAGACCTTGGGGGCTGCGGAGCCGAAGCCGACACCGATGAATTCTTCTCCGCTTTCTAGTACAAGCTTTCTTTCAGGCCTTTTCATTTATAGTTTATTGTTTGTTAATATCATATATGGTATTGCCATCCAATTCAGTTTTTAAAACCTTACCATAAACTTCCCAGCCGTCGAAGGGGGTGGAGTGGCCCATGGAGGCGAAGGTTGTGCTGTCGATGGTAAAGGGAGTCTCCAGGTCTATGACTACGCGGTCGTCAGGGGTGGCCGGGAGATTGAAGATGCGGCGGGGTGCGGCGGACATGGCTTCAATGAGCCTGTCCAGGCTGATTAGTCCGGTGCGTACAAGTTTGGTGTACAGTACGGGGAAGGATGTTTCCAGTCCGACGATGCCCATTGCGCTGCCGGCAAAGCCGCGGCTCTTTTCTTCTGCTGTGTGTGGAGCGTGGTCAGTTGCAATTACGTCGATTGTGCCGTCTGCAAGACCCTCGATAAGGGCGTCGCGGTCTTCCGCTGTGCGGATGGGAGGGTTCATCTTAAAGCGGCCCTCGTCCAGGACATCATCCTTGCAAAGAGTCAGATAGTGGGGTGCGGTCTCGCAGGTAACGTTGATGCCGCGGGCCTTGGCGTCACGGATCAGCCTGACGCTCTCTTTGGAAGAGATGTGGCAGACATGGTAGTGGCAGCCGGTCTGGCGGCAAAGCTCCAGGTCCCGCTCTATCTGGCCCCATTCGCTGCGGGGATCGGTGCCCGGAAGGCTGTTGTCCTCACAGTGGGCGGCAATGATTACGCCCAGCCTTGCGGCCTCTTTCATGGCGGATAGCATTACAGCTTCGCTTTGAACCCCGGAACCATCGTCAGAAAAGGCGCAGCAATGACCTTTCAAGGCGGCGAAGTCCACCAGCTCAAGGCCTTTCCTGCCCATGGTGATGGAGCAGTAGGGAAGTACCCTTACTACGGCGTCCCTGCGGATGGCTTCCTGCTCTATGGCTAATGTTTCAAGGGTGTCCGGAACCGGATTAAGATTGGGCATTGGGCAGACTATTGTATAACCCCCGCGTGCGGCTGCACGCGTACCCGTGAGTATGGTCTCTTTTGAAGTGAAACCGGGCTCCCGCAGATGCACATGGACATCTGCAAAGGCCTGACATTCTAGAAATCTGTTGCGCATTCTCACTACACGCATTTCTTACAAAGGTACGGCAGAGTTTGCCAATCTTCCAAATAATTTTTACATATTTTTTGAACTTTTTTTATTGAAACGATTAAGTAAAAATTTTTTCAAAAAAGGTGTTGCGCGGTTCATTTTTCCACCTTAACTTTGCATCCCGTTGTTACTATAATTTTCTGTTAGTTATGACGGTATCTGTTATTATGGGAAGCGCAAGCGACTGGGACGTAATGTCACCCTGTTGCGCAACCCTTGACGAATTCGGCATTCCCTATGAGAAGCGGGTGCTCAGCGCGCACCGCAATCCCGGTCCCCTGGCAGAATACGTAGCGTCCCTCAAAGAGAAAGGCTGCGAGATTGTGATAGCGGGAGCCGGCGGAGCAGCGCATCTGCCCGGAGTCATTGCCGCACTCACCACGCTGCCCGTTATAGGCATCCCCGTGAAGTCCAAGGCCCTCTCCGGGATGGACTCGCTCCTCTCAATAGTTCAAATGCCGTCCGGCATACCCGTCGCTACCATGGCCATCGACGGAGCCAAGAACGCTGCGCTGTTTGCCATAGCCATCCTCGCGCTCAACGACGAGGGCCTCTGTCAAAAACTCCAGCAGTTCCGCAAAGACCAGAGCGACAAAGTTTTGAATACGGTAATATAACTGCCCACCCCCGCATGCGCGCCGGTGGGCTGCTTTTTTCATTGAATGGAAACTCCTAAAAGAATATTTGTAGAAAAACGAGAAGGGTTCCGGGTAGAGGCGTCCAGCCTGCTCCGCGATTTCAACGAGAACCTCTCTCTTTCGCTGCGTTCGCTGCGGCTCATGAAAGTCTATGACCTTTTCGGTTTTTCCCCGGACCTTCTGGACAAGTGCCGCTACACCGTATTCGGCGAGAAAGTGACCGACCTGGTAAGCGACAGCTTTCCACAAGATTGCAAGTATCTTGCTGTCGAATACCTTCCCGGGCAGTTCGACCAGTGCGCATCATCGGCAGTCGATTGCGTGCACCTGATCGACCCAAAGGCCGACATACGCATCAAGAGCTCACGCCTGCTGCTCTTTGACGCCGACACGCCCGAACAAGTCCTTTCGCGCATAGCCGCATACTACATCAATCCCGTAGAGTGCCGCCCCAAAGACCTCTCGCAGATTCAGGAGAGCGAAAAAGCGGCCGTCAAGCCGGTCGAAGACCTGTCGGGCTTCTGCGCCATGCCCCCCTCCGCCTATCCTGCTTTCTGCAAGGAGAAAGGCCTGGCCATGAACGAAGACGACCTCGCTGAGGTGGCCACCTACTTCAAGGCCGAAGGCCGTGACCCGTCGGGAACCGAACTGCGTATTCTCGACACTTATTGGAGCGACCATTGCCGCCACACAACTTTCACTTCCGAGATACAGGAAATAACCATCGACGAGTCGTTCCTCAAAAGCGAACTGGAAGACTCGCTCCAGCTTTTCCGCCAGATGCGCAGCAGCCTCGGGCGCGAGCATAAACCTCTGTGCCTGATGGAGCTGGCCACCATAGGAGCACGCTATCTCAAGTCGAAAGGCCTCCTGGACGACCAGGAGCAGAGCGAGGAGAACAACGCCTGCAGCATCTTCGTAAACGTCGATGTGAACGGGCAGATGCAGAAATGGCTCCTCATGTTCAAGAACGAGACGCACAACCACCCCACAGAGATTGAGCCCTTCGGAGGCGCCGCCACCTGCCTGGGCGGAGCCATTAGGGATCCTCTTTCGGGCCGTGCCTATGTGTATCAGGCCATGCGCGTGACCGGAGCCGGAGACATTACCGCAAAAGTTTCCGACACCATCCCAGGCAAACTGCCCCAGCGCATGATTTCTTCCAAGGCCGCCTCGGGATACTCCAGCTACGGAAATCAGATAGGCCTTGCCACTACCCACGTAAGAGAAATATATTCAGAAGGTTACACCGCCAAGAGGATGGAGATCGGAGCCGTCGTGGGAGCAGTCAAGGCCTCGTCGGTACGCCGCGAGACTCCCCTCCCCGGCGATGTGATACTGCTGCTCGGAGGCCGTACGGGACGCGACGGCATAGGCGGAGCCACCGGATCTTCGAAGCAGCATACCGAGTCGTCACTGGAAACCTGCGGCAGTGAAGTCCAGAAGGGTAACGCCCCCGAGGAGCGCCAGCTCCAGAGGCTTTTCCGCCGCAAAGAGGTAACCTCCCTCATCAAAAAATCCAACGACTTCGGAGCCGGAGGCGTGAGCGTGGCCATTGGCGAGCTTGCGGCCGGACTTGACATCTACCTCGACCGGGTGCCCGTCAAATACGACGGCCTGAATGCCACGGAACTGGCCATCAGCGAGTCGCAGGAGCGTATGGCTGTAGTCATCGAAGCTGCTGACGAAGAGAAATTTACATCTCTTTGCGCAGCCGACAACGTCGAAGTTACGCACGTTGCCGATGTTACCTCAAGCGGCCGCATGCGTATGTTCTTCCACGGACAAAAGGTCTGTGACCTCAAGCGCGAATTCATCGACAGCGCCGGAGCAAGGCATTATGCCCGGGTTGCCGTATCGGCAGTAGATAAAATCAATCCTTTCGAGCGCAAGCCTGAAGGCGCCACGCTTGAAGAGAAGATGCTCTCCGTGATGGGCTCCCCCAACGTGGCTTCCCAGAAAGGCCTGGTGGAGATGTTTGACTCTACCATCGGACGCTCGACGGTACTGATGCCATATGGCGGCAGCCGCAACGCTACCGAAACCCAGGTATCGGCCCAGAAGCTTCCTGTTGACGGATACACCAATACAGCCAGCGTCATGGCGTTTGGTTACAACCCCGACTTAGCCCTCTGGAGCCCGTACCACAGCGCCGCCTACGCGGTTGTGGAAGCCTGCACCAAAGTGGCCTGTTCGGGCGCCTGCTGGAGCGGGATGCGCTTTTCGTTCCAGGAGTATTTTGAGCGCATGACCTCCGACCCCCACACCTGGGGCAAACCGTTCAGCGCACTGCTGGGAGCGCTCAAGATGCAGGCCGCCCTCGGCCTTCCGTCAATCGGCGGAAAAGACTCAATGAGCGGCACATTCGAGCATATTCACGTTCCTCCCACCCTTGTGGCCTTCGGAATCACCACGGCCGACGCCCGCGAAATCATATCTCCCGAATTCAAGAAGGCAGGGCACAAGATATATCTCCTCAAGCATACTCCGCTCGCGGATTATATGCCCGACACCGACCAGCTCAAGAAAAACTGGAATGCCCTGCGCGAGTGGATAAAAGACGGCAAGGTCGTTTCGGCTTGGTCGCTGAGCTACGGCGGCGTAGCCGAAGCACTGGTCAAAATGTCGCTCGGCAACGGCCTCGGAGTCGATGTCAACATCTCCGAGAGCGAACTTTTCCAGCTGGGATACGGATCGGTGGTAGTGGAATCGGCTTGCCCCCTTGAAGGCGCGCAATTGCTCGGAGAAGTTACCGGCAGCGGCATCTGCATCAACGGATGCTGCATGTCGCTCGAGGCTCTGGAGAAGGCATACGAAGGCCGTTACTTCAAACTTTATCCTCCACGGATGGAGGATAGCGCCAAAGCAGCCGAAGACTTCACCGACGGCGGCGCACAGCCGTCTTCAAAGGCGTCGAACCTCATTTACCCGGGCGCACCGGTAGAGCACCCCGTGGTATGCATGCCTGTATTCCCCGGCACCAACTGCGACTACGACACCGCCAAGGCTTTCCGCGTGGCCGGCGCCGAAGTCCGCCCCTTCGTGTTCCGCAACCTCTGCGCCGACGATGTGCTCCGCTCCATCGAAGAGCTTTCCGGCCGGATTGACAGCTGCCATATCCTAGCTTTCTGCGGCGGATTCTCATCCGGCGACGAGCCCGACGGCAGCGGCAAATTCATTGCCAGCGTTATAGGCAACGACAAGATAAGCGCCTCCATCGATGCTCTCATCAAGCGCGGAGGGCTTATCCTGGGCATCTGCAACGGATTCCAGGCTCTTATCAAGAGCGGCTTGCTCCCTTACGGCAAAACCGGCTGCGTAACCCCGCTCTCCCCCACCCTGTTCCGCAACGACATCAACCGCCACATATCCCTCATAGCACGAACCCAAGTTGCCTCCGTCAACTCACCTTGGCTCGACGGAATGTCCCTTGGCGATGTGCACAGCATTGCTTTCAGCCATGGCGAGGGCAAGTTCGTAGTGGGACAGGAGGCGGCCAGGGAACTGTTTGCCCGAGGGCAGGTAGCGTTCCGTTACCTCGACAATCCCAACGGCTCCGACTATGACATAGAAGGCATCCTTAGCCCCGACGGTCATATCCTTGGCAAGATGGGCCACTCCGAGCGCTACGAAGACGCTCTCTACAAGAATGTTAGCGGAAACTGCCGCCAGCCGATATTTGAAAACGCCGTTCACTATTTCAGAAAAGACCGATGAAAAAAGAGCTTATTTTTGAAGGCAACGAAAAGCGCGTCTATGCCACCGAGAATCCCGACCAGGTGATCTTCCATTTCAAAGACGTGATGGTCGCATACAACAATGTCAAGCGTGCTCGCCTGACAGGCAAAGGTGTAGTAACCAACAAGATATCGGCTTTCTTGCTGGGATATCTGAACGACTGCGGCATACCCACGCACTTCATCAAGCGTATCGACGAGAGGGAGCAGCTCTGCCGCAAGATCGAGATCATCCCGCTGGAGGTGGTGTTTCACAACCGCATGGCGGGCACCCTTGCCGCCAAACTGGGAGTGGAGGACGGCTTCAAGCCTTCCAACACCATAGTCGATCTTTGCTACAATAACGACGAACTGGGAGACCCTCTGGTAAACAGCGACCAGGCCGTAGCCCTGTCGCTCGCCAGTTACGACGAGCTGGAAGTCATGTTCTCCATTGCCAAACGTGCCGGCAAGCTGCTCTCGGAGCTCTTCCATAAGGCCGGTATCGAACTGGTAGATGCAAAAATAGAGTTCGGCCGCGCATCCGACAGCGGCGAAATCATCATATCCGACGAGATCAGCCCCGACACCTGCCGCCTGTGGGACGAGCAGACCGGGGAGCGTTTTGACAAAGACCGTTTCCGGCTTGACCTCGGAGACATTATCCCTGCATACAATTTAGTACTCGAAAGACTGGAATCTATCTAATGGGAGTTTTGGCAGTATTCGGCGTCAAGAACGCCGCGACACGGATCTATTATGGTCTGCACAACCTTCAGCACCGCGGACAGGAAGGCGGTGGAATATCCACCTTCGACGAGGATGGAAAGTATTACCGCTACCGTGGCCTTGGCCTTCTGAGCGAAATCTTCACCAACGGGGAGATTTCCCATCTCAAAGGATCGCTCGGCATAGGCAGCGTAAAGTATGCGAACGACTCCAAGGGGGGCCTGGACAATGTGGAGCCGCTGTTTTTCCACCACCGCAGCGGCGACTTTGCGGTGGCCGCCGACGGCAATGTCATCAACGCCGCCCAGATTGCAGGCTACCTCGAGAAGCGCGGGACTATCTTCCAGACCAACATCCACAGCGAGCTGCTGGCGCACCTTATCAAGAAGAACGCCGGCGAAGACCGTATCGTCAACATAGTCAAGGCACTCAACATGATGGAAGGCGGATTCGCCTTTGTAATCATGACCCCGAGCCGCATCTACGCCTGCCGCGACAAGCACGGAATCAAGCCGCTGTGCCTTGGAGAACTTGACGGAGGATACGTGGTGAGCAGCGAGTCCTGCGCCTTCGACATAATGGGCGCCAAGTTCCTGCGCGACGTCAACCCGGGCGAGATAGTATCGCTTGACCGCCACGGCATACGCAGCACCACCTATTCTCATTACTCCCGCCATCACATGTGCGCAATGGAGTACATCTACTTCGCCCGCCCCGACAGCGACATCGACGGCTGCAACGTTCACGCTTACCGCAAGGAAGCGGGACGCCGGCTTGCCCGCGAGTGCCCAGTGGAGGCCGATATAGTGGTCGGCGTACCCGAATCGGGATTGAGCGCCGCCATGGGATACAGCGAGGAGAGCGGCATCCCCTACGAGATGGGCCTCGTTAAGCACAAATATGTAGGACGTACTTTCATAGAGCCCACTCAGTCGATGCGCGAACTGGGAGTAAAAATGAAGCTCTCGCCGGTACAGAGCATCGTAAGGGGCAAAAGGATAGTGCTGGTGGACGATTCGATAGTCCGCGGTACCACCTCGCTGAAGATAGTGAAACTGCTGCGTGACGCAGGCGCAGCCGAGGTGCACGTCCGCATCGCCAGCCCCATGATGCGCTTCCCCTGCCACTACGGAGTAGACACGTCCACCCTCGAAGAGCTCCTGTGCTCGCACCGTTCGCTCCAAGAAGCCTGCGCCGCAATCGGTGCCGACTCACTTGGCTACCTTAGCCCCGAATCGACCAGGGATTCGTGCTTCGGCTGCGCCGATCCCTGCCAGGCATGTTTCACAGGCGAATATCCGACACTCCTTTACGACGATGTAAATAACGAAGACTAAAATGGCAAAATCATACGAACAATCCGGTGTAAACCTCGAGGCCGGTTACGAAGTAGTACGCCATATCAAACAGCACGTTGCCTCTACCTCCCGCAAGGGTTCGATGGGCAATATCGGCTCGTTCGGCGGCATGTTCGACCTCTCCGCCCTCAACATCAAGGAGCCTGTACTGGTGAGCGGAACCGACGGAGTGGGCACCAAGCTCAAGATAGCCTTCGCCCTGGACAAGCACGACACCATAGGCATCGATGCCGTGGCGATGTGCGTCAACGATGTTCTGGCCCAGGGCGCCGAACCTTTGTTCTTCCTCGACTACGTTGCCCTGGGGCACAACGTACCCGCAAAAGTTGAAGCCATAGTGGCCGGAGTGGCCGAAGGCTGCCGCCAGGCCGGATGCGCCCTGGTGGGCGGCGAAACGGCCGAGATGCCGGGAATGTACGAGGGCGACGAATACGATATCGCCGGCTACACCACCGGCGTGGTGGAGAAATCAAAGCTCATCGACGGAAGCAAGGTCAAGGTGGGAGACGTACTCGTGGGAGTTGCCTCCAGCGGAGTTCATTCCAACGGTTTCAGCCTCGTCCGGAAGATAGTTGCCGACTCAGGCCTCTCATACCAGGATCCCATACCTGAATTTGGCGGCCGCAAGCTCGGAGAAGTGCTCCTTACCCCCACAAAGATATATGTAAAGCAGATGCTCAAGGTAATAGCCGAGTGCGACGTCCACGGCATTTGCCACATCACCGGCGGCGGCTTCGACGAGAATATCCCCCGGGTCCTGCAGCCCGGCCAGGGCCTTGAAATCTACGAAGGCAGCTGGGATATCCTGCCCGTGTTCAAGATGCTTGAGAAGTGGGGCGGCGTGCCGCACCGCGAGATGTTCAACATCTTCAATATGGGAATAGGAATGATTGCGGTAATGGATGCTGCCGAGGCTCCAAAGGCAATATCGATCCTCGAATCGTTCGGCGAAAAGGCTTCCGTCATTGGCAAAGTCACAGGTACCGAGGGCGTTAATATCGTAATGCAATGAAACACTTAGCGGTTTTTGCCAGCGGAACGGGCACCAACTTCGTAGCCATAGCCAAGGCCTGCCAGAGCGGACAGTTGGACGCCCGGGTGGCCCTGATGGTATGCGACTGTCCGGGAGCCCCCGTAATTGACAGGGCTGCCGAAATGGGAATAGAGAGCTTTGTATTCTCCCCCAAAGACTATCTCACCAAAGCCGACTTCGAGGCAGTAATTGTCAAGCTGCTTGACGAGAAGAAGATCGACCTTGTGTGCCTTGCCGGCTATATGAGGATAGTGGGAGGAACCCTGCTGCGCGCCTACGAGGGCAAGATTATCAACATTCACCCCTCGCTTCTGCCCGCCTTCAAGGGAGCGCACGCAGTTGAAGATGCGGTCGCCTACGGAGTCAAAGTGTACGGCATTACCATCCACTGGGTAAACGACCAGCTGGACGGCGGGAAAATCATAGCCCAGCGGGCTTTCCCCTATGAGGGCTCCGACCCCGCCGAAGTGCACCGCATAGGCCAGAAGATCGAGCACGAATTATATGTACAAACTATAAAAGAACTATTATGCGAGCGTTAGTTAGTGTAAGCGACAAAACAGGCCTGGTGCCTTTCGTCAAAGGGCTTGTTGATCTTGGATGGGAAATAATCGCTACGGGCGGCACCCGGAAGCTGCTTGAATCAGAGGGAGTAAAAACCATAGGCATCAGCGAAGTCACGGGCTTTCCCGAGATTTGCGACGGACGCGTAAAGACCCTGCACCCCAAGGTCCACGGAGGCATTCTGGCCCGAAGGGACGTCCCCGAGCACATGGAGACTCTCAAGGAGAACGGCATACAAACCATTGAACTTGTGTGTGTTAACCTCTACCCCTTCCGCCAGACCATAGCCAAGGAAGGCGTAACCCTTGAAGACGCTATAGAAAATATCGACATAGGCGGTCCTTCTATGGTACGCAGTGCCGCCAAGAACTGGAAAGACGTTACCATCGTCTGCGACCCCGCCGACTACGGCAGCGTGCTCGCAGAGATCCGCGCCAACGGAAGCACGACTCCCCAGACCAGGCTCATACTGTCCGCCAAGGCCTACACCCATACCGCCGAGTACGATATGTGCATCGCCGCTTATATGCACAAAGCTGCCGGCCTGAACGAAAAACTCTTCCTCGAATACGACCTCAAGCAAGGCCTGCGCTACGGCGAGAATCCCCACCAGAGCGCCAATTTCTACGCCGCGCTCGAGCCTGCTCCGTTCTCTCTTGCATTTGCTACCCAGATACAAGGTAAAGAGCTGTCGTACAATAACATTCAGGATGCCAATGCAGCCCTTAACGTGCTGCGCGACTTCGAGGAACCGTTCTGCGTGGCCCTCAAGCACATGAATCCCTGCGGCGCAGCCATCGGCAGCACCGTCGAAGAAGCCTGGCAAGCCGCATACGAAGCCGACAAAGTGAGCATCTACGGCGGCATAGTGGGAGTGAACCGTGAGCTGACAGCCGAGATAGCACTTGGCATGAAGCCCATCTTCCTCGAAATCGTAATCGCGCCGTCCTTCTCGCCCGAGGCCCTTGAAATACTGTCCGCCAAGAAGAATCTCCGCGTCCTGCAGGTTGACATGACCCGCTCCGAGGATCCCGTACAGCAATATATCAGCGTCAACGGAGGGCTCCTCTCGCAGCATCTCGACACCCAGGTCGAGACCGTGGTCCCCGGGATGTGCGTAACCGCCGTCAAACCCACCCGCGAGCAACTTGCCGACGCCAACTTCGGCTGGAAGATAGTCAAGCACGTGAAATCCAACGCCATAGCAGTAGTCCGCGACGGCCACACGATAGGCATAGGCGCCGGGCAGACCAACCGCGTAGGCTCCGCCCAGATAGCGCTCGAAGAGGCCAGGAACGCGGGCTTCACCGACGGCCTGGTACTTGCGTCCGACGGCTTCCTGCCCTTCGACGACACTGTAGCGCTTGCAGCGCAGTACGGTGTTACCGCCATCGTCCAGCCCGGCGGCAGCATACGCGACGAAGATGCCGTCAAAAAGGCCGACGAACTGGGCATTACCATGATGTTTACCGGCGTACGCCACTTCAAACACTGATCCCGAAATGAGCAAAACCGTACTTGTCATCGGAGGAGGAGGCAGGGAGCATGCCATAGTGGATGCCCTGAGCCGCAGCCCGCAGGTGGGCAAGATTTATTGCGCCCCCGGCAATGCCGGCATAGGGGCGCAGGCAATCAACGTACCCCTGAAAGACACTGACGTAGAAGGGCTTAAAGCGTTTGCGCTTGACAATAAAGTAGATCTTACAGTAGTTGGTCCCGAGGCGGCGCTGGCCGCAGGCATCGTGGATTCTTTCCGCGCCGCCGGGCTCAAGATATTCGGCCATACTCAGGCCGCCACCGCCATAGAAAGTTCCAAGGAGTTTGCAAAGAAGCTCATGGACAAATATGGCATCCCCACTGCTGCCTACCGCAGTTTCACCAGCTTCGAAGAGGCACTTGACTATGTATCCTGCAGGCCCTTCCCCGCCGTTCTCAAATACGACGGTCTTGCCGCCGGCAAGGGAGTAGTGATTGCCGCCGACCTCGAAGAAGCCAGGCAGGCGCTCTCCGATATGCTGCTCGACCATTCCTTCGGAGCGGGCAAAGTGGTTATCGAAAACTATCTTACCGGCCCCGAATTCTCCTTCCTCTGCTTCGTGGACGGAGAGAGGGTTTACCCTATGCCACTCTCGCAGGACCACAAACGGGCATTCGACGGCGACAAGGGCCCCAATACTGGTGGCATGGGCGCCTACACCGGACTCCCCTTCATTACCGACGAAGACCGCCGGTTTGCATACACTCAAATAATGTGCAAGGCCGCATCGGCAATGGCAGCCGAGGGGCTGCCCCTCTCCGGCGTCCTTTACGGAGGCCTGATGAAGACCCCTCAGGGCATAAAGGTGATAGAATTCAATGCACGCTTCGGCGACCCTGAAACGGAAGTGGTCCTCCCGCTGCTGGAGAGCGACATATACAGCATTTTCGAGGGTGTAGCGACAGGCACTCCCGTTGCTACACCCGAATGGAAAGATGAAGTTACAATGGGTGTGGTGCTTGCCTCAAAGGGCTATCCCGGGCACTACCAAAAAGGCTTCAGCATAGAAGGACTTGACAAAGTGGACGCCCAGGTGTACCATATGGGCACAGCCCTCAACGAGGGCCGCTACTTGACCAACGGTGGCCGCGTGCTTATGGTGGTCGGCTCCGGGCCCGGCCTCGCGCAGGCCAGCAAGAAAGTTTACGAGCAAGTCAGAAAGATTGAATGCGATAATCTGTTCTACAGGAACGACATCGCGCATATAGGATTGTTATGGGACAAATAATTGACGGAAAAGCCCTTAGCCAGGTGGTTAAGGATGAGGTAAAAGCCGAAGTGCTGGCCCTTGAAGCCAAATACGGGCGCAAACCTTGCCTTGCAGTGATTATTGTGGGAGAGAATCCCGCAAGCCAGGTGTATGTACGCAACAAAGTTAAGGCAGCCGCCTACACCGGCATGGAGTCGCGTCTTGTGGAGCTCCCCTGCGACATAAGCGAAGAGGCTCTGCTGCAGCAGATTGCAATACTGAACGACGACCCTCTTACAGACGGCATCCTGGTCCAGCTGCCCCTGCCCGGGCACATCGACGAAGAAAAAGTCATCGACGCCATCGCCCGCGAGAAAGACGTCGACGGATTCCATCCGCTCAACGTGGCCGGCCTGTGGCTGGGAAAAGATTGTATAGTGCCCTGCACTCCTGCCGGCATAATGCGTATGCTCGACAGTATAGGCGTAGAACTAAAAGGAAAGAATGCTGTAGTAGTGGGCCGCAGCAATATCGTCGGCAAGCCCGTTGCCAAGCTTCTGCTTGACCGCAACGCCACCGTCACCATCGCCCATTCCCGCACGGGAGACCTGGGAGAGGTGTGCCGCAGCGCAGACGTGCTGGTAGTTGCCGTAGGCAAGGCAGGACTTGTAACAGGAGATATGATCAAGCCCGGCGCCGTCGTGATAGACGTGGGAATGAACCGCAACGCCGATGGGAAACTCTGCGGAGACGTCGATTACGCATCAGCCGAGCCCGTGAGTTCATGGATTACTCCTGTCCCCGGGGGCGTGGGCCCGATGACGATAGCAATGCTGATGAAGAATACAATCGCTTGCTTCCTCTCGCACCAGAAGGCTTATTGAATCTCGAACAGGTTCAGGAAACCAGTCATCATAAACACAGTCCGGATGTCGTTGGTGATATTCCGGACTATTATTTTTCCACCCTTCTCGGCGGCCGCCTTACGGAACGACAGGAATATTCTGAGACCGGAGCTGGAAATATAGCTTAACTCCTTGCAGTCCATAACGATAGTCTTGTCGGCCTCGGCCTTGAGGGGCTCAAGCTCAGCAGCTGCATCCTGAGCGGCGGGAGTATCCAGACGTCCCTTCAGGAAAACCGTTATTTCGCCTTTTTCTTTTGAAACTTTGATTTCCATATTGTTAAATATTTTTTGTCATTCTTAGAATATTCTTTCCGCCTTTCCGCTCATAACGGACGGAATCCATGATTGTCCTAACAAGATGGATGCCAAGGCCGCCTATCGGACGCTCTTCAACCGAGGCGTCCACATTGATATCAGGGGCTTTGGTAGGATCGAACTCTACCCCGCTGTCGGACAGAGCGAACTCAAGATGCCCGTCCACATACTTCGAATCCAGGTCGATGCGCCCTCTCTGCCCTTTAGGATAAGCATACAGCACAACGTTGGTGACAGCCTCCTCCAGCGCGAGGTTGATGGCGGACGCATCGGTAGCCGACAGGCCGTGACGTGACGCTATTCCGTTAACAAATCCCTCCAGACGCGAAATCTGCTTGACGTCATTGTCGATGGTAATGCGATTCTCGTGGCTGTTGCCAAGGTAGTGGATAAAGAGCATGGTGAGGTCGTCGCTCTGGGGGGCGCTGCCCACAAATGCCGCCACTTCTTTTTGGATATTGTTCAGATGCTCCATCGAGCCCTTACGGCCGTGCAGCGCATCTTTCATCCTCTCCTCGCCGAACTGCTCCTGGTCTTCGTTCTCAGCCTCCGTAACTCCGTCGGTATATAAGAACAGGGCATCGTCGTAAGCGAGATCTATCTCCTGCCCTTTGAAATTCACGCCGGTCACTATGCCGAGCGGAAGATTGGGCTCGACAGGCAACGGCTGTATGGAGTCGGTGAGTATGACGGGAGGATTGTGGCCGGCGTTGCAGTAGTTAAGATGACCGTTTGTAAGGTCCAGCACTCCGCAGAAGAACGTTACGAACATATCGCTGTCGTTCGTATCCGTCAGACCGTTGTTCATTGTGGTCACAATGCGCTCGGCACTGTCTTCGTGAGCCGATACGGTACGGAAAGCGCTACGCGTAACGGCCATGACCAAAGCGGCGGGAACGCCCTTACCGCTAACGTCGCCTACGCAGAAGTACAGTTTTTCGTCACGGATGTAGAAGTCGTACAAGTCGCCGCCTACCTCCCTGGCCGGCACGATCGACGCCGACATATCCAGGTCCTTACGGGAAGGGAACACGGTGGGAACCATAGACATCTGGATGCTGCTCGCGATGCGCAGGTCGCCCTCGAGCCGCTCTTTGGTCTCGTTGGCCTCCTTGAACTTGACCTGGCTCTTGATAAGCGAATTCAGAATAAGCAGAAGCATCACGAATCCGAGCAGCTGGAGCAGATGGACCAAAAAGTCGGTGTGCCTTACATCGCTGAAAATGTCGCTGTAAGGGACAATGAAGCACATCGACCAGCCTGTACGCTCGACAGGAGCGTAATAGACATAGCTTCTTTGCCCTTTGAAATTGACCGACATCTTACCCGATTCGCCGCCGAGCATTGCCTTGTTGAGCTTGCGGAAATGCACGCTGTCCCGCATACGGCCCGCCAGTTCGTGCACCGTTTGCTTCATTATAAGCTCCGGCGAAGCATTAAACAGGAAACGTCCCGTGCGGCTGAGTATCATACCGCTGGCATTCGGATAAGCCTTGTTCTCCTCAACCAGTTTGCCAAGCCACTCAATCGAGATATCGGCGGTGAGCACTGCGGCAGTAATGCCCGCTGTGTTCTGGACCGGAAGGGAGAATGTCGTCATCATGACCTCCCCCCCGCCCACATCGATATAGGGCTCGGACCAATAGCCGGAATTCAACTTCAAAGGCTTGGTATACCATTCTTTAGAAGGGTAATTATACTCTTCTGTGGCAAGAGACAAATACGACAGGCTGTCTTCCGTTTCACACACGTAAGGGCAGAATGGCGAATCACAGCCCACGCCGGGTACCAAAGCCACGGCGGAGCCGATGATCCCGGGATTATCCTCCACAATGCGGGCGCTTACCCGATAGAGGCTGTCGCGATAATCAAGGCACCATCGAGTAAGCCAGGTATTGTTTTGCAGCACAATCTCGGTCTGGTTCACCACGTCCATAATGCTGTTGCGCATGGCCTGAAGCTGGACTTCCGCCTGCTTGGAAGCAGAATTAGCCAAAGTTCTTCTGGAGAAGTACAACTGCATCAACGAACTTGCCTCGATGGTCAGAGCCGCCACAAGCACAAGCATCAGACCCGCCCTGGTGGAACGGTTCTGTATAAGTTTCTGTATCGATTCCTTTAAACTCATATAATAGAACTGAGCGCTTCACGGAAGACAGGCATAGGCTCACCTGTATCCCTTTCGATTATCAGTGTTTTTAGACCCGCATAAGGGCGTATCTGCTCATTGATGTCACTGAGCGGAATGCCGCTGCCGAAATACACCGGAGCGAAATAGCGCCAGAATTCCATGGCAAGGCTTTTGGGCATATGGAAAGACTCCTCGATGAAAGGCGCCGGAGTAAGGTTACAACACAGGTAAACCATCCCCACATCGAAAAGATGGTTGCCGTAGCAAAAATCGCCGAGGTCTATAAAATATCGCTTGCCGCCGGCAAAGATGGCATTGCTGTATTGCAAGTCGCCGTGTATGGCTGTATCTTCGTCGGGAGTATCGGCGATGAAGCGGCCTAACTTGTCTTTTTCCGCAGCGGTAAAGAAAGGATTGGCATCAAGGAGCCTGTAGTAACGGTCCTTTACATTTTCGAACACTTTTGTATCAACGTGCACGGAATGCAGTTTGAGGCACATATGCGCAAACTCCGTAGCGTACTTCTCCACATTGGCGGGGTCGTCACCCGTCGCCCGTGAATAAGACTTCTTGCCCAGAATACGCCTGAAGCGGATCCCGAAGCGTCCGTCTTCCGTCACCACGTAATCGCCGGGTTCAGGCGTAGGGATTCCCAGGTCGTAAACCTTGCGGGCAAGCATCATTTCGTCGAGAGGCTGCTGGATCTTGCCTGGAAAATAAAGCTTGAGCATCACCTCGGGGTCGGTGCGGTGATCGTAGCTCTCACCGTTGGCACCACCGCCGGAGAGGACGTAATCGGATAGTGAAACAGGGACGGGTTCCATTATGCAAAAACTTGATTGATAAGCTGTTCGAATTCGCTGAATGCAAAGGTCCCTTCCAGCTCGCGAAGAGCATCGGCAAGGCCCCTGTAGTGCCATTCGTGCTCGCTGCGTTCGGTCACGTGGAACAAACTCCAGAACTCATCTCCCTGCAGCGAATAGTCGCGGGCAATGGCCCTCATATTGGAAAGTTTGTCACCGAGAGCCACCATTTTGGCCTCTCTTGAAGCGTGGCTGAGGCGGTCGATGGCAGCCTGCTTACGTGAATGCCAGCTCTGCTCCTCGGGCACTCCAGGGATGAACCGGTCACTCTCGTCCTCAACTATCGAAGCGACCCTCTCTCCAAACTCCTGCCGGATTTGATCGATTGTTACATCGGTATCTTCAACCGTATCGTGCAGTGCGGCAGCGGCCAGAAGCTCCTGGTCGGAGGTCATAGTGGCCACTATGGCCACAGCCTCCATGGGATGGACGATATAGGGGAAGCCCTTGCCCCGGCGCTCCGTACCCGCGTGGGCGCGGACCGCAAAAACTATGGCGCGGTCGAGAAGCTGCGTGTCTATGGGATGGTTTGCCATAAGTTACTGATTCATAAATGGAAGATCCTTGGTCTGCGCCTCCAGGAAGCGCGCCATCTCTTCGTTGCCCTCTATGGGACCGTTGATAATGTCAAGCATATATTTCAAGCCTGCCCAACCGCCGCCCACCTTGACGATATAAGCGGTGCAAAGGTTCTGGGGAGCGAGCGAAGAAGACACGATGTCTATATCGGTCAAGCCCAACTGGAAGCAGGCAATCTGGTACGCCGCCTCGGAATAGTCGCGCACCATAGTGTCAAGCTGTCCTAAGGTCTTGAAGCCCATGCCCAGGAAAAGCGGCAGGAAACACGACAGGTCAACCTCATGGATCTCGGCCTGGTTAAGCGATGCTATGCGACGCATAAGAGCATCGAAAGGCTTGATAGTCAAGTAGCTGCGGAACGAATCGCCGTCCAGCTGCACCTCGTCGAGATTGCCGGAAGCAACCAGGTTCTGGACCCGGCGGCGATAGTCGGCCAGCTCGCGGCGGATGCGGCTGAACTCGTCGTCCACCAGCTCAAGCATACCGGCAAGGCGGCTAAGGTTACGGAGGTAAACTTTGGGAATCTCCACCCCGCTCTTATAACCTGTATCGTGGTTCATATTCGCCCAGGCGTGCTGGAGGACGGTGCGCATCTGCACCTCGAAACGAATCTTGTTTATCTCCGGGAAGGCAGGGTCGCAGTACAGGTGCTCGGGGATACGGCAGATACAATGCAGCGAAAGATAGCCGAAGCTGTCTATCTCGTGCAGCTTGCGCTTATCTACCGAATTCTCCCAGTCGATGTCGAAATACCGCTTGAGCAAAGACGCTACTTTATCTACATCGTCGATATAGAAAGTAATCACGCGCAAGCCCACGATGTCGGTTATGTCGTAGATACTGTTATACTTATTCCCCTTAAGGGCAAGCTTCCCACGGAGCGATTCTTCCGTCTTGACCCTGTGTTCCAAGGCCGCGACTATCAGTCCGGAAGAGTCAAAATTAGACTTCAGCAAAGACGTAGCCACGCTGCTCGTCTTCATGAACACCGGAAGAAGCGAATGATACTGGTTTAACAGATTTTCTGAATGGGGGTCGGATATCGATGTATTTGTCTGAACCATAATGCAAATATAATTTTTTTCCGGCTTTAGCACAAAAAGGGCCCTCCAAATCGGCTATTTGTTTCGCTTTTATTGCTATTTTTACACGCCGATGAAAAGAACGCTACTTCTGTCAGCCGCATTGGTTATGATGCTCGCGCCCCTGTCTGCGGGAGCGCAGGAGGTGTTTTTCAGCGCCGGGCGCAATGTGCTCACCAATACCAAGTACGTCACCAGCCTGGTGGACGGCTCGCGCGGCTGCAACTCTTTCGACGCAGGCATACTTTGGAAGGCCTCCGGCACCGATGCGGCCGATATGTACAACAACCCCCGTATAGGCCTGGGCTTTTCGTACACCAACCTCGGCGCTCTTGACTGCGTGGAGGGCAGCAGCATCGGCGATTCGTTCGCGCTGTACGGCACATTCGTGCGCGATATCCTCACCTTAGGCCCCGTACGCACTGGTTACGACCTGCAATTCGGAGGGGCGCTCATGACAAAGCCCTACCACAAGACAGACAATCCGCTCAACGTGCTGTACGGCGGCCCGTTCACCTTTCATATCAAAGCCGGGATATATGTAGTGGGCGATATAACCCCGCGCTGGTCGCTTGGAGCCGAAGTGGCCTTCAAGCACAATTCGGCCTGCAGGCTCATCATCCCCAACCGTGGGGTGAATGCTGTTTGCTACTCATTCACAAGCACTTACTCCTTCGGCAACAAAACCCTCAAGCCGGGGCTGCAGATAAAAGAGAACTCCCCTCTGAACCGCAAACTCCGCTTCGGCCTGTTTGCCTCCGGGGGCATACACAAGTGCATGGCGGAATGGGAAGCCGACCAGCTTCTTCCGCCTCAGGAGCGGCCCGACTACTACACGCCCTGGTTCAAAGGCAGTGTGGGAGCGGAAGTCATATGGCGATATTGCCGGCGCACTTCAAGCGGACTGCAGTTAGAACTGCATTACCTGGGCAATATGGAAGCCCTGCGACGCAGCGACGCCGCCATGTACGGGGCGAAAGCCAAAGAGGCAGGGTACTCTCCCCTGTCGCCGGGAATAGGGTTCATTCAGGACGTGTATTTCGGTTCCTGGGCATTAGGAGGCGGCTTCGGTGTATATCTGTACCGCCAAGTGGGCATACACGAAAACAGGGGTCCTTTCTACCAGAAGGTACACCTCAGGTACTACCCGCCCTTCCTGCCGTCTTGCTTCGCGGGTATTGCACTCAGGGCCCACAAATTCAACCGGGCCGATTACTTGGAATTTACTCTTGGGGCTGTTCTGTAGCGGCCTTGCGCAATTTGTCCAGCTCGCGGTTAAGCACGGCAATAGAGTCTTGAAGCGCCTTGATGGTAGCGTTCATCTTCTCCTGGCGCCGGTCGGAATGATCGAGGATACTCTGTATCAGTTCCTTCTGTGAATCATCTTCACGCACCGTCACAGCATCTTCACGGAAAACAATCTGGCTGCGGGTGATTCCGTAACGTTCGGCGTCGGAATAGAGCCTCTCTTTGTCGGAATCGTTCAGCTTCTCTCCCGCCATGAACAACTCTATGCTGGCAGGCGAAGAACTCATATCCACATTGTAGTCGTATATGAAACCGCGCCCCAGGGTCTTGTTGGACGACACCAGTTCGGAGGCATAGCGCCTGAGGTTGCTCTCCTTGACCATACGTACCGCCGAGAACACGCTGGGCACAATGATAATAAGCAGAATCACAGCCACCGCCCAGCCGGACAGACGCTTGTGCGTATCCTGCGAATCCTTAAGCACCGGGAACTTGAGGTACTTAACCATCACGAAGGTTGCAAGCGCAATGAATATACTGTTGATCAGGAACAGATAGAGAGCTCCGAGCACGTAGCTCCAGTTAAGTATCGAAAGGCCGTAACCCACCGTACAGAGCGGAGGCATGAGGGCGGTGGCGATGGCCACTCCCGACAGCACCGTGCCTTTCTCGCTCCGCGATATTTCGAGTATTCCGGCAAAACCGCCGAACAGGGCTATGAGCACGTCATAAATGGTAGGGTTAGTCCTGGCAAGCAGCTCAGTGGGATGCTCCATGTCAAGCGGGCTGAGCAGATAGTACAGAGCCGATGCCATAATGCTGATAACCACCATCACGGCAAAGTTCCGCAGCGAATCTCTCAGAAGATGGAAGTCCTGCACGCCCAGGCTGAAGCCGAAGCCCAGGATGGGGCCCATGACCGGCGAGATCAACATGGCGCCGATAATAACCGGAATGGAATTGACATTCAGGCCCACGGACGCTATGATAATAGCGCAGGCAAGAATAAAAACAGTAGGACCGCGGAAATAGATATTCTTGCGTATCGATGCGTTGGCCCCGTCCAGATCGACATAATCGGACAGGTTAACCAGAGACTTTAAAAAGCGCTTGATATGACCATTCATACTGCCAAAGATACATATTTTTTCATAAACTCCTATGGGTCAGCAATAACACAGCGAGCTAGGCGGGCAGCGTCTTCAGGCGGGAGGATGTAAGCGCCGGCAATGGCCTGCACCGACCATTCCTCGCGCGGCGTACTGTTACGGTACAGCACTATCGAATGCGCCGCCTGGCGGCTCCTGATGTACGGATGCAGCCTCAGGCTGTCTTCCGGAAGGCTCCATAGCCGGAACGGCCTGGCAGGAGGCGAACACACGATAAGGTCAGAGAGCCCCTTGAAGCGCAGCGAGTCGAAATTGTGGATATCCATCAATTGCTCCTTGTAAGAATACCCTCCCAGGCGGCTACGGTATTCAACCATTTTGGCGGCAAAGTAGGGTCCTATACCCGGCAGGTCATCAAAAGCTGCAGAGTCGGCGCGGTTAATATCCACCCGGGGGATGTGTATGTACGGCTTCAGCCGTTCGTACACCGAGTCCGACACCACGAACGACTTGGCAAAGTCGGACTTCCTGCGGAACCGTCCTCCCTTGGCCCTGTAATTCAAGATAGCCTGTGCCTGCTTTTCGGTAAAGCCTAGGCGCTCAAGGTCTTCGCCGCTTACGGTATTCGGATTAAAGCGGAAGTTCTCGACACGCCTGCCGCTGCGCCTGGCCTGCTGCACGGCCGGGGCGTGCGAAGCGTTGCGGCGCACAGTTACAGGGCCCTCCCGGGGCACATCTATCTCCTGCCCCGCTGTCAGACTGGCAGCCAGGGCAGGGTCAACTACATACACCGTATCGGGGGCGTCCCTGCGCGATGCCACCCGAAGCGTCACAGCCCTATGCATAAAAAGAGCTGACTGATAACCGATAATAAGGAAAGCAAGGGCGATTCCGCCCACTTTGAACACCGATCCAGGCGGGTTACCTTCCGAGCGCTTCTTCTCCATCGTCCTTCCCCTCCATCCTGTACTTGTTACGATGTTCCCGATGCTGCTCCTGCGGCAGGCCTGCCACCACAATCACAATTTCTCCCTTGGGCTCCGCGGCCCTGAAATGCTCCAGCACCTCCGAGATGCTCCCCCGGCAGTGCTCCTCGTGCAGTTTTGAAATCTCGCGGGCTACGGAACACTCACGCTCCGGCCCGAAGACCTGCTCAAACTGCTCCAGCGTCCCCACAAGACGCCTTGGCGATTCGTAAAATATCATAGTTCTAGTTTCTTTGGTAAGTGTTTCGAGTAAAGTCTTGCGCCCTTTCTTGAGCGGCAGGAAGCCTTCGAAGCAGAACCTGTCGCAAGGAAGGCCCGAGCTCACTATGGCCGGGATGCAAGCGGTAGGGCCGGGCAGAGTCTGGACTTCGATGCCCTCCCTCGCGCATTCACGGGCGAGCAGGAAGCCCGGGTCGGAGATTCCCGGCGTGCCGGCATCGCTTACCAGGGCCACTTTAAGGCCCTGCAGGAGCTTCTCTTTAACCAATCCGGCAGTCTGGTGCTCGTTGAATTTGTGATGTGCCATCAACTTGCCTTTAATGCCGTAATGCTGCAGCAGTACGCCGCTGGTGCGGGTATCCTCCGCCAGGATGATATCAGCCTCCTTGAGCACCGAAAGCGCCCTCAGGGTGATGTCTTCCAGGTTTCCGACGGGAGTCGGCACAATGTATAAAATTCCGCTCGGCATATCGCAAGTTTTTATTATATTTGTCTGCACAAAGTTACGTAAATGTTTTCAGAGAACCACAAAAAATCGGGCTGCATTGAAGTAGTTTGCGGTTCGATGTTCTCCGGCAAGACCGAAGAACTCATCAGGCGCCTGCGCCGCGCTCAGTTTGCCAACCAAAAAATAGCCATCTTCAAACCGGCCATCGACAACCGCTACTCCGACGTGGAGGTGGTGTCGCATGACTTCCACAAGATATCGTCGAAGCCCATTTCCGATGCGGCTGAAATGCTCAAAATAGCTCCCGACGTAGAGGTCGTGGGAGTTGACGAGGCACAGTTCTTCGGTGCCAACCTCGTCGAAGTGTGCCAGACTCTGGCCGAGCGCGGAGTAAGGGTAATCGTAGCAGGGCTTGACACCGACTACATGGGCAAGCCGTTCGGGCCTATGCCCATGCTCATGGCGGTAGCCGAAGATGTACAGAAGGTTCACGCAATCTGCGTCAAATGCGGCAACCTGGCCAACCACTCGCACCGTCTGAGCAAGAGCAAAGACCTTGTGGTCCTGGGCGAAAAAGACATCTACGAGCCCCTCTGCCGGGAGTGCTACAACAAAGCTATGGCAGAAGAGGCGGCCAAGGCCTAGCGCCTCGGGTGGTGGTCCAGCACGGCCTTCTGCCAGGTCTGTGAGTCAATATGGGTATATATTTCGGTGGTCAGGATACTCTCGTGGCCAAGCATTTCCTGCACTATCCTCAGGTCGGCGCCGTTCTCCACAAGGTGCGTGGCAAACGAATGACGGAAGGTATGGGGCGAGATGTCTTTACGCACTCCGGCCAGCATCGCCCGCTGCTTGACCATATTGAACACTGCCACGCGGCTCAGCGGCCCTCCCCTCATATTAAGGAACAGTAAGTCCGCGGCAGCCGGGCTTGAAGGCTCTGGACGCACTTCCAGCCACGCCGATATGGCTCCGAGAGCCATATCCCCTATGGGCACGAGCCTCTCTTTGTCGCCCTTGCCTATAACCCTGATAAACGATTTGTCGGCATAGACGTGGGAGATACGCAGGCCGCATACTTCCGACACCCTCAAGCCGCAGCCGTACAGCACTTCGAGTATAGCCTTGTCGCGTATGTCGGAGGCCTTGGAGAAGGGCACGGCATCAAGGATGGCGGTAACTTCATCTACCGAAAGCACTTGCGGAAGATACCTGCCGAGCTTGGGAGCATCCAGCTTGTCGCAGGGATTGTCTTTGCGTTCTCCCTCCAGAATAAGGTAATCGAAAAAAGAGCGCAGGGCGCTCAGAACATGGGCCTGGCTGCGCTTGGAGAGCCCTTCGGAGCGCTTTTGCAGATAAGCGGCCACATCGTCGGAAGTGCATGCGGCAGGAGAAGCGCCATCCAGAAAGTCCTGGAAAGAAGCGGCCTCTGCGCCATAAGACGCTACTGTATTTGGCGAAAGCTGCCTCTCGACGGCCAGATGATACGAAAAACGGTCCACATACAAAATTAACATTTTTTTATTATATTTGCCAATTATATGATTAAGTCGCCGGTTAGAATTCTGTGCGCACTGATCTGCGCAGCATTGCTCCTATCCTGCTCCAAGCAGGAGGCAGACCACCTGCCAAATCGTCGGGTGGTGCTGTTCTACGCGGCGGCTTTCAACAATCTTTCGGCGTCCATCAACACCAATATCGACGACTTCTGCGCCAGCGGGCTGCCTTACGTCGGCAACAGCGACGTGTTCCTGGTTTATGCCCACATGCCCGAGCGCTACGGCAAGTACACTCCTTCGCATCCTGTGCTGTTCAGGGCATACAGAGGTCCCGACGGGGCCGTACGCCGCGACACCCTTATCGTATATCCCGACTCCGACGTCAGCTCTTCCGCCGACGTGCTGCGCAAAGTGCTCACCGACGTCAAAGACAACTTCCCCGCCAGCAGTTACGGGCTGCTTTTCTCTTCCCACGCCAAGGGCTGGGTACCGCCGGGATACGCCGAAAAGAACAACACCATCTGGAGCACAGGCGCTCCCCGCAAAGAATACCCGCTCACCCGTGAACTTGGCACCGAAAACGTAGAAGGTTCCGGAATAGACATCAAAGACCTGCCCGGCGCCATCCCCATGCATCTCGACTTCTTCATCATGGACGCCTGCCTGATGGGATGCGTGGAAGTGGCCTACGAGATCAAGGACAAATGTGACTTCCTGCTGTTCTCCCCCACCGAAATCCTTTCGGCCGGCTTGCCCTACACCACTATGCCACCCAAGCTCCTGAATACTCCGGAGCCCGACCTGGTGGGCATTGCACGTGATTTTTACGAGATGTACGAAGCCCAAAGCGGAATGTTCCGCTCGGCCACCGTGACGGTTGTGGATTGCCGCAAGCTCGATGCCCTTGCCGACTGTTTCCGCGATATCGTTTCAGAGCACCGCGACGATCTCGACGAGGCTCCCCGCTCGCAGGTACAGGCATACTTTTACAACGAATACCATTGGTTCTTCGACCTGAGGGACCTGCTCTATGAAGCCGGAGCCACTGACGCCGAACTGCAAAGGCTCGACAAGGCGCTCAGCGACTGCATCACCTACAAAGCCGCCACCGAGAAGTTCTTCGACCTGAAACTGGAGTCGGTGTGCGGGCTGAGCGTTTACTTCCCCATCCCCGGTAACACGGTGCTCAACAATTACTACAAGACCCTCTCCTGGAACCAAACAACCGGATTGATCCGATAACCCTATACCGCTATGTCATTTACAGATGAAAAAATCGCACTTGAAGGACTAACGTTCGACGATGTGCTGCTGGTCCCCGCATACTCTGAAGTACTGCCACGCGAGGTAGATCTACACACGAGGTTCTCAAGGAACATCACTCTCAACATCCCCATAGTGTCCGCCGCAATGGACACCGTAACAGAAGCAACAATGGCCATAGCCCTTGCCCGCGAAGGCGGCATCGGTGTCATTCACAAGAATATGTCCGCCGCCGACCAGGCAGCCGAGGTGCGCAAGGTCAAGAGGGCCGAGAGCGGAATGATCTGCGACCCGCTCACCATCCACGAAGACCAGACTGTGGGCGAGGCCCTGAGAATGATGCACACCAACCACATCGGCGGCATCCCGGTAGTAGGCGAAGACGGCCGCCTGACCGGAATAGTCACCAACCGTGACGTCCGCTTCCAGGAAGACATGGATGTGCTAATAAAGGAGGTTATGACATCCAAGAACCTCGTAACTCTGCTCGAAGGCCACACCGACAGGGCGCACGTCAAGGAAGTGCTCCAGAAGCATAAGGTCGAAAAGTTGCCGGTGGTTGACAAAGAAGGACGCATAGTAGGGCTCATCACCTACAAAGACATACTCACCGAAAAACTCCACCCCAATGCCTGCAAGGACTCTCTGGGACGCCTGCGGGTGGCTGCCGGCGTGGGAGTCACTCCCGACGCCCTTGACCGCACCGCAGCCCTCGTGTCCGAAGGGGTTGACGCCGTGGTCATCGATTCGGCCCACGGCCACAGCAAAGGAGTCATCGACCAGCTCCGCCGCATCAAATCCGCATTCCCGGGGCTCGACGTGGTGGTTGGCAATATTGCCACGGCCGATGCCGGCAAGGCCCTCGCCCAGGCCGGAGCGGACGGTATCAAAGTGGGAATAGGCCCCGGATCCATCTGCACCACCCGTATCGTGGCCGGCGTGGGTGTGCCTCAACTATCAGCCATCTGGGAGGTTGCCAACGCCGTCAAGGGAAGCGGCATTCCCGTAATTGCCGACGGCGGCCTGCGCTACTCGGGCGACATTGTCAAAGCGCTTGCCGCGGGCGGCGACTGCGTGATGTGCGGCTCGATGTTCGCGGGCACCGAAGAGGCCCCCGGCGAGACTATCATCTACAACGGACGTAAGTTCAAGTCATACCGCGGAATGGGCAGCATCGACGCCATGAACGCCGGCTCCAAGGACCGCTACTTCCAAGACAAAGAAACCGAGACTAAAAAGCTCGTACCGGAAGGGATCGTGGGGCGTGTCCCTTACAAGGGAACCCTCGAAGAAACTGTTTACCAGCTTATCGGCGGCCTGCGCTCCGGTATGGGTTACTGCGGAGCCAAAGACCTTGCTGCGCTTAAGAACGCACGCTTCACCCGCGTAACCGCAAGCGGAATGACCGAAAGCCATCCTCACGACGTAACCATTACCAAAGAGACGCCAAATTACTCTAGAGGAGAATAAAAATATGTACAACGGACAAAAAATCGATCCCAAGGCATTTGTTGAAGCCCAGATTAAAGAAATCAAGGAGCAGGTCGGAGAAGATGTAGTGATTCTCGGCCTCTCCGGAGGTGTTGATTCCACTGTTACCGCGATGCTTATCCACCGTGCCATCGGCGATAAGCTTCAGTGCATTTTTGTAGACCACGGTCTTCTGCGCAAGAATGAATTCGAAGACGTGCTCGAGTACTACAAAGACAAAGGTCTGAATGTCAAGGGAGTACGCGCAGCCGACAGGTTCTTTGCAGCCTGTGCCGGCATCACCGACCCCGAGCTCAAGCGCAAGGCCATCGGCAAGACTTTCATAGACGTGTTTGCCGAGGAGGCCCGCAAAGTATCCGACGCCAAATGGCTTGCCCAGGGCACAATCTGGCCCGACATTGCCGAGTCTCACTCCGACAAGGGCACCATCAAGAGCCACCACAATGTGGGCGGTCTGCCCGACGACCTGAAATTCGGTCTGGTAGAGCCTCTGAAGTATCTGTACAAGTATGAAGTCCGCGAAGTAGGCGCCGAGCTCGGCCTTGACTCTTACATCCTCGGCCGCCATCCTTTCCCCGGTCCCGGACTGGGCGTAAGGTGCCTTGGCGAACTGACCCCCGAGAAGATAGCCATCCTCCAGGAAGCCGACAAAATATGGATCGACGCCCTGCGTGAGGCAGGCCTCTACGACAAAGTATGGCAGGCTGCAGCCATTTTCGTTCCCGTCAAGACCACCGGCGTTAAAGACGGCTGCCGTACCTACGATAACGTTATCGCCCTGCGTGCCGTCAACAGCATCGACGCCGTTACCGCGCAGATCGTGCATCTCCCCTGGGAACTGCTGGACAAAGTCCAGAACGAAATCATCACCCGCGTAAAGGGTGTCAACCGAGTAGTGTATGACATTTCCTCTAAACCCTCAGCGACTATCGAGTGGGAATAAAGCCCTGAAAGGTTTTTTTGCTCTCCTGCTGGTATTTGCAACCGGCTCCGCCGCCTTGGCACAGACTGATATACGTGCCGAATACAACTTCGCGCCCAACAGTCAAGTGGCAACGGCGGTGGTGGAGAGTTGGTCCGTTGACAACTGGGGCGACAACTATCTTTCTGCCGGTTTCGGCCTCAAGGCCAAGCCGGTGAGCCTGGGCGGCGCCTGGCTCGAGTATGCAAGGAATTTCAATTTCTGGCATCAAGTGCCCGTGCTCAAAGACTTCAGCCTCCAGGCAGAATTCAACGGCAGGGTCAACATGGACAATTTCAACGCTCTTTTCGGCTTGTCCTATACCCTGCCGCTCAAAGGAGACGACGTCCTCCGCTTCTCCGTGCTTTACAAGACCTTCAGCGGCAATGCAAGGAGTTCAGTTCCCGCGCAGCTTACCGTGCTCTGGCGTCTTTACGACTTGTTCAGCATTCAGGGCCTGGTATTCCGCGGCACCCTCAAGGGATGGGGCGAGAACATCAATTACTGGTGGGGAGATCCCAACCCGCTGGAGGGCGGCAAACAATACTTCAGCATTGTGGCAGATCCTCAGCTTTGGTACGCCGTCGGGCAGTTTTTCGGCGCCGGCAAGCTGAGTATTGGCGGCGAGGTAGCCCTATCATACAACTGGCTCGGGTGCAGTGGATTCCACGTGTACCCGAGCGCAGGTGTAAAACTTCAATTCTAACTGCTTAATACATAAGCACAAAGCAGAGTGCAGCGACTGCGCCGCCAAGCATGGGGCCCAACACGGGAACCCAGCTGTAGCCCCAGCCGCTGTCTCTCTTTCCTTTAATAGGAAGGATAGCGTGAGCGATACGAGGAGCAAGGTCCCTGGCAGGATTGATTGCGTAACCGGTAGCGCCGCCCAGCGACATACCTATTGCCATAATCAAGCAAGTCACAGGAATAGCACCAAGGCTACCCATTCCCACCACGGGAGTGTTCTCTGCGGTGGAGAAGACCAGGATCACGAACACAAGCAGCCAGGTGGCAAGAGCCTCGCAGAAGAAGTTGCGGCCCTCGTGACGCACTGCAGGCATGGTGCAGAACACGCCAAGCTTGGTATCGCCGCCCTCGGTGGCATCGAAATGGTCTTTGTAGAACAGATACACGGCAACGGCGCCGAGGAAGCCGCCAAGCATTTGGGCAACTATGTAAGGCAGCACTCCGCTCCAGGCGAACTTCCCTGCTGCTGCAAGGCCCAGGGTCACTGCCGGATTGAGGTGAGCGCCTGAATAAGGCCCGGCGATGAACACGCCGCACATGACGGCGAGACCCCAGCCCAGAGTTATAACGACCCATCCGCCGCCAAAGCCTTTGGATTTATTCAGAGTTGTACAGGCGACGACTCCGTCGCCCAAAAGGATCAGCACAAATGTGCCGACAAGTTCAAAAAGACATTTGGTCAGTAGTTCCATATTAATTATTTGACTAGTGTTCTGTTTACAGCATCTTTCCACCCGGCCACGGCATCGGCCACGGCTCCCGGTTCGGCCGCGGGCGCGAAGCAGCGCTCAGCCTTCCACTGAGCCTTGAGCGAATCGAGCGATGTCCAGAATCCGACTGCCAGACCTGCCAGATAAGCGGCTCCCAGGGCTGTGGTCTCGGTAACCACGGGACGCACCACGTCGGTGCCAAGGATGTCGGCCTGGAACTGCATCATAAGATTGTTGCGCGACGCTCCGCCGTCAACTTTGAGAGAACGAATGGATATGCCGGCGTCTTTACGCATTGCATCCACCACGTCCATAGTCTCGAAGGCAATGCCCTCAAGTGCGGCACGGGCGATGTGGGCGGCGGTGGTGCCGCGGGTGATACCGGTTATGGTTCCCTTGGCGTACGGATCCCAGTAAGGAGCGCCGAGTCCGGTAAGGGCGGGCACGAGATACACTCCGCCATTGTCCGGCACCTGGCTGGCAAGAGCCTCTATTTCAGACGACTGCTTGACAATCCCAAGCCCGTCGCGCAGCCACTGCACTATCGATCCGGCCACGAACACGCTGCCCTCCAGGGCATAATCGACCCTGTCACCTATCTTCCAGGCTATGGTGGTAAGGAGCTTGTTCTGCGACTTGATGGCCTTGGAGCCGCTGTTCATCAGCAGGAAGCAACCGGTGCCGTAGGTGTTCTTGATATCGCCCGGCTCGGTGCACATCTGGCCGAAGAGCGCCGACTGCTGGTCACCGGCAGCGCCCGCTACAGGCACTCCGCCAAGCAGCTCGCAGCTGCCGTAAACCTCGCTGCAGGAGCGCACCTGAGGCATCATCGAAGCCGGAATACCCAGAAGGTCGAGCAGTTCCTCGTCCCAGTGGAGGGTATGGATGTTAAAGAGCATCGTACGCGATGCGTTGGTCACATCGGTGCAATGCACGGTGCCTCCGGTAAGCTTCCAGATGAGCCAGCTGTCAACGGTACCGAAGCGCAGGCGGCCCTGGCGGGCAAGGTCACGGGCATCCTCCACATTCTCAAGGATCCAGCGGATTTTGGTGCCGCTGAAATACGCGTCGATGAGAAGGCCGGTCTTGTCCTGGATCTTTTCCGTCAGGCCTAGGGCCTTGAGCGAATCACAGTACTCCGAGGTACGGCGGTCCTGCCACACTATGGCATTGTACACAGGCTTGCCGGTCTGGGCGTCCCACACAATGGTGGTCTCACGCTGGTTGGTAATGCCTATGGCTGCAATTTCGGATGGATCGATGCCGCATTTGGACACGACGTCCAGCATAACGCCGGACTCGCTTTCCCAAATTTCTTCGGGGTCATGCTCCACCCAACCGGGACGGGGGAAATGCTGGGTAAACTCCTTTTGGCTTACGGCTACGGGAGTGCCGTCGTGATCAAAAATGATGGCACGGGAACTACTTGTTCCCTGATCGAGTGCAAGAATATACTTTTTCATAATTGTCTTTCGCAAATATAATTCTTTTTTGGTATTTTTGTAGGACTAAAGCACCAAATGCAATGAACCATTTCCTAAGATTTTCCGCAATAGCTGCAATTCTGCTTACGGCAGCATCTTGTTCACCTGCAAAAAAGCTTTCTTCCGCCAATCCAGCATTCCCTTCAGTCGACCAGAGCGGCCGTATCGCCATCGTGGCGCACCGCGGCTTCTGGAATTCGGAAGCGGGCGGATTCAGCGAGAACTCCATAGCATCGCTCAAGGCGGCGCAGGACGCAGGGCTCTGGGGCAGCGAGTGTGACGTGCACCTGACCGCCGACGATGTGGTAATAGTCAATCACAACAACGACATCGAGGGCAAGCTAATCAGGACTCACAATTTCGCCGACTTTGCCAACGACCTTCTCCCCAACGGAGAGCGCCGGCCCACCCTCGACGAGTACCTCACCCAGACCGAAAAGTGCACCACCACCAAGTTGGTAATCGAGTTCAAGAAGCAAGCCTCTCCCGAGCGCGAGGCCCTCATGGTCGAAAAGACCATAGCCCAGCTCAAGGAGCACAATCTCTACACTCCGGAGCGCATACTCTTCATCAGCTTCAGCAAATTCATCTGCGAGAAAATTGCCGCCGAGCATCCCCAGTTCGTCAACCAGTTCCTCTCGGCCGACCCTATCCTCGACGAAGATCCCGCCATCTATGCAGCCAAGGGCATCAACGGCGTAGATTACCACTACAAGATGTTCAAGGCACATCCCGAGTGGGTCCGGAAGGCTCATTCGCTGGGAATGTCAGTCAACGCCTGGACCGTCAACAAAGAAGAAGACATCAAAAAGATGATCGAAGTCGGAGTTGACGCCATCACCACCAACGAACCCCTGCTTGTCAGGGATCTCCTGAGCATTGAATATAAAAAAAAATAGACCCTATGTTAAAAGTTAACTTAAATGGATGCGCATCCTTCGTAAAGGACGCCGATTATCAGAAATATGTTCAAAAGGCCCTCGCCGCTTATGACGTCCTCGACAAAGAGACCGGCGCAGGCAACGACTTCCTCGGATGGAAAACCCTGCCCGACGGCACTCCCGAGGAGCTTATCAAAGCATTCGAAGCGGTTCGTGACGACTGGAACGAACTGGGAGTGGATCTCGTGATCGTAATCGGCATCGGCGGATCTTACCTCGGAGCCCGCTGCGCCGTAGAGGCCCTCAACCACCAGTTCCTGCCCAAGAAAGACAGCCCCAGGGTTGTATTCGCCGGCAACAATCTCTCCGAAGAGTATCTGGCCGAGATGATGGACCTTGCACAGGTGAGCAACACTGCCTGCATAGTCATTTCCAAGTCGGGCACCACCACCGAGCCCGCAGTCGCTTTCAGGGTAGTCAAGGAGCACATCGAAGAGCGCTACGGCAAAAAAGAGGCCGCTGAGCGCATCGTGGCAGTCACCGACGCCGTCAAGGGCGCACTCAAGACACTCTCCACCCAGGAGGGCTACCGCAGCTTCATCGTTCCCGACAATGTGGGCGGCCGTTTCTCGGTTCTCTCCCCCGTCGGCCTGCTGCCCATCTGCTGCGCAGGATACGACATCAGGGCTATGCTTCGCGGCGCCGCCGCAGCCAAGGCCCAGGTGAGCGTACGCAGCGAGGACAATCCTGCAGTGCAATACGCTGCAATGCGTAATCTGCAGTATTTCGAGCTTGGCAAGAAGGTAGAGGTGCTGGTCACCTACAACCCCCGTCTTATGTTCCTTGGAGAGTGGTGGAAACAGCTCTTCGGTGAGTCGGAAGGCAAGGACGGCAAGGGTATCTATCCTGCATCGGCCAACTTCACCACCGACCTGCACTCAATCGGCCAGTTCATCCAGGACGGCGACCGCTGCATGTTCGAGACCGTAGTCAGCATCGAGAAGTCAAACCGCAGTGTGATCATCGGCTCCGACCCTCAGAACCTCGACCAGCTCAACTACCTAGCCGGCCAGCACGTGGAGCATTGCAACGCAATGGCGGCCCTGGGCACCAAACTGGCCCACATCGACGGCGGTGTACCTCAGATTGAAATCAGCGTCGAGAAGGTTGACGAGTTCTGCATCGGCGAGCTCTTCTATTTCTTCGAGGCAGCCTGCGGCATAAGTGCCTACCTGCTGGGAGTCAATCCTTTCAACCAGCCGGGTGTGGAAGCATACAAAAAGAATATGTTCGCCCTGCTGCGCAAGCCGGGCTTCGAGGCACAGACCGAAGAGATTCTCAAGAGGCTGCAATAGCCGCTGCGAGAACTTCGCTCAGAGTAGGATGCGCGTGAATTATGTCACGCGCATTCTTTGTTGTAACGCCCAGAGCCACCAGTACCGCCGCCTCGTGGATGATGTCGGACGAATCTGCACCCATCATATGCACTCCCAGGATACGGCCCGTGGCCTTGTCTGAGAGCACTTTGCACCAGCCGTCCGCCTCGCCGGAGGCCACGGCCTTACCGTTGGCGCGGTAATTGGCCTTGCCGGCAACTATCTCGGTGCCGGCGCACTCCTCTTCGGTCTTGCCGACGCAGGCTACCTCAGGCACCGTAAATACGGCGGCAGGCACCACCGAGAAGTCGATGCCGTCCTGCAGCCCGCAAATATGGTTAAGGGCCCTCTTGCCGTGGGCGGTTGCCACGTGGGCGAGCATCATTCCGCCGGTCACATCGCCTATAGCATAGACTCCGGGGATATTGGTCTGCATATTCTCATCGACCTTGATGCCGCGGGGCGTGTATTCTATCCCCGCCTCGTCCAGATTGAGCGAGGCAAGATTGGGACGGCGCCCAACCGCCATCAGCACGCAGTCGGCCTCGGTCACAAACTCCTTATCGTTTTTGGTCCACTTCACCGAGCCGCCTTCGATGGCAGTCACGCGGGCTGAGGTCTCAATGGCAATCCCCCTCTTGGACAACGCTGCCTTAAGGCGTTTGGAAAGGTCCACGTCGAAGCGTGGCAGTATATTGGGGCAGAACTCCAGCACGGTTACCTCGGAGCCGAATTTACGGTAGATTGAGGCAAACTCGAGCCCTATCACCCCGCCGCCTATGACGCAGAGGCGCGCAGGCACGCTGTCGAGGTTAAGCATAGCTGCAGAATCCAATGCGCTCCCGGCACCGGGAATAGGCAAGCTGGCGCTCACTGAACCGGTGGCAATAATCAGAGCATCGCCGGTGAAAGTCTGTCCGCCTACCTCAACGCTGCAGCCTCCCTTCAGGGATGCCTTACCCTGAACCAGAGTAATCAGTTTATTGCGCATTAGCTGGGCCACTCCGGCCTGAAGCTGCCCTATCACTTCCCTCTTGCGCTCCTGGTCGGGAGCGTCCATAGCACAAAGCGCCTTGGTAGGAATGCACCCTTCGTTAAGGCAGGTACCGCCCAGGGGACCGTCGTTAATAAGCACAACTTCAATTCCGCGTGATGCAGCGAGAGCCGCTGTTTCGTAACCGCCGGGGCCGGCGCCGATGATGATGATTTTCATACTATTGGATCTACGTCTATTATTACGCGGGCACGGCCTCCGGTCTTCTTTTCGAAGGCAAGGGCGCGGGCCCACAATTCTTGTTTCCGTTTGGCAAGGCTCCGGTCGGGCTGGAGGCTAAGGCGCTCTTTATGCCCGCCGAAGTCGGTATCTATAAGCCTGGTATAGGGCGGCAGACTGAACTGTTTACGCTCCTGCAGCAGTTTTTCTACTATGGTTCCGGGGGCGCTGAACACCGGATGGTCGGCCTTGGCTGTCTGCACGAGGAAGGTCCCCCGGCACTGCTCTTCAAGCATCGCCAGAGCCTGCACGGCGCGCTCGTCGGCCCTGAAGTCACCCTCGGGGAACAGCGCATCGGCCTGGAGCACCGCCACCATGGCGTATGGCCTTAGGTCGGAGAGGCGAGCCTGCTGCAGTGTAAGGATATCAACCTGCCGGTCGAGCATCAAAGTGCTTACTTCCTGCTGGAGCTCGTCGGGCTTCTCCCATCCGCGGATAAGGGCCACAGGGCCCTGGGTGCGGGAAGCGGCCTCGAGGAGCTTGCGCGAGATTCTTCCCACCATTCCGCCTTTGCGCCGCTCGGCGCTTATGTCCACCAGTGTCATAGGCGCCGGTTGCGCCGGTGTGTTCTTTTGCAAGTACTTGCCGGTCACTGCGTTGTAAAGCGACTCCAGCGACGGCCACGGGCTGCCGAGCACCACCTTGGCACCGTGGATGCGTCCAAGCATAACCGCAGCGTCACGCGCATTGTAGCGGGGCGAGGGCTCGGTTTGCTTGTATAGCATATCTTGCTCATTCTCAACTATTATAAGCCCAAGGCGGCTGTATGGCAGAAAGAGTGAGCTACGTGTGCCTATAACTATCTGCGAGCCATAAGTGCGCACATTCTCGGCTATTTTGCGCCTCCGCACATCGGTAAGGTGCGAATTGACGCAGTGTACCTGGCCGCTGAATTCTTGCTCAAAAATCTCCTGGAGCTGCTCCCCTGCCGCAATCTCGGGAATGAGCACCAGGGCGTTGTAGCCCTTTTCAAGCACATCGCGGCAGAGCTTTATATACTCCGAGGTACGGTCGGGGCCGCAAAGCAGGGTTGGTTTGCCGGCATTAAGAGGCGCCGGAGTGTCGGAGGGGATACGGGTCAGGGCGGCAATCTGAGCAAGAATAGTGTCCCTCTCAGCCTCAAGGCGCTCGCGCACAGAGTCTTTGTGCTTGCGGGTAAGTGCTTCTTCGCGCACGGCGAGGCGCTGCCGGAGGCGTTCCATTATGTTTACGGCCTTTTGCTCGCCCTTGATCTTGCCGGAGGGCCTTGCCGCCTTGAACACCTCCCCCGGAGTGCAGAGATAATAGTCGGAGAGGAACTCCCAGAACTTCAATTCCGCCTCGCTTACGGCGGGCAAACCCTCGTTGACTTCCAGAACGTCCTGAATACGCGCATCATCAACCTGGGGCTTTACACCTGTCTTATACACCACGCCCTTGTAGCGCGCGTGGCCCAGAGGGACGGTCACCCAGGTGCCTGCCTGCAGAGGCTGCCGGCAACGATACACCGGCACCCACTCAAGCCTGAGCGGAACCAGCACCTGTATATAGCACGCCTCTAGCATCGGAATACAAAAATATCAAAAATAATTTGTAAAGTCTCAAAATATTTCTACCTTTGCAATCCACTTGAATTCTGGTGCTGTAGCTCAGATGGTAGAGCAAAGGACTGAAAATCCTTGTGTCGGCAGTTCGATTCTTCCCAGCACCACAGTAACCCGCTCAGATTGAGCGGGTTACTTTTTTCTGTTCACACTTTTGTTCACGCTTTTCGCCAACCCTACCCTAATACAGGAACCCAAACATCTCTTTCCCTTTTTCCGGCCACCCACCTCAAAGGTCTTGCGCAGAATGGCGTCACCATTAGCCTTCATCCGTAGGACGGAGACCAGTTCCGCCTTCTCCAGATATTCCAGGTATTTGGGCAATTCATCGCGGTCCAGTTCCAGGTCCCGGGCCATATCTGAAAAGTTGATTTTGACAGGGAAAATTGCGTAGAAGATCCCGCAAGAATTTGAAATAATTGCGGTGGTTTACCCGCAATTTCACACCGGCGCAGCTATTTTTTTATGAAAAACGTTTATTGGTTTTATGTTTTTCGTAAAATTGGCATTATCTTTGTCTACTGAGAAAGCAAAACAAATCAGACAACAATATGAACAGTTCAACCCAAAAGAGCATCAAGAGGCTCTCCATCGCCATTCTCATCATAGGTGGCATTACTCTTATTTACACCTACGTTCAGATGATTTCACAGTTGTGGCTGAACAACTTTATCATGCCCATAACCTGGAATCCGGACATAAAGGGCTGGCAGATCTTTATCCTGGCGGCCCGTTTCGTCGGAATCACAGCACTTTTCATTCTTTGCTGCATTTTCCTATACCGCACCAACAAAGGCCTGGAGGGCGGTCAAATCTTCCCGAAATCCAACATCCCCCTCATCAGGTGGGGGGCTCTGGTGGCAGCCCTTCTTGCCTTCGTGCACAGCAATTACGCGGCAGTGGTGAAGGGGGAATCGGAGCTGATGCTGGACTCCAATACCATTCTGGTCCCTCTCATCGTCCTTCTTTTCGCAGGACTCTATAAGATGGCATACCTTGCGGCAAAAGACAGCAATCTGGCGATATGATTACGGTAAACCTTGACAAAATGCTCTGGGATCGGCATATGAAGCTCTCGGAGCTCTCCGAACAAATCGGCATTTCCCTCACCAACCTTTCCCTGCTCAAAACGGGGAAAGGCCGGGCCATCCGCTTCACTACGCTCAACAAACTCTGCAAAGTGCTCGACTGCCTTCCGGGCGACATTCTGGACTATCAGCCAGACCCGGAAGGGACGGAAATGGAGGAGGATATTTATGCGGATTAAGTTGGCCATTGCCTTCTCGTTGCTCCCGGCCCTGCTTTCGGCGCAGGAGCACGTCACCGTCAAAGGTAGGATTATCAATGAACAAGGTGATGCTGTCGAATATGTCCAGCTCGGTGTTCCCAAACTCCAAACAGGGACCATTTCATCTGCTGACGGCCGCTTCGAAATAGATATGCCTTGTGATACCCTGGAGTTTTTCCACGTATCCTATCAGCCGACATCCTATCCGGTCACCGGCCCTGCCGATGACGTGGTCATCGTCCTGCACGAACAGGAACT
>JAEEGK010003550.1_pt1 | contig 38755 bp, 32 predicted proteins | sample 8958771 | NCBI WGS metagenome assembly JAEEGK01 (sample SAMN16246547, study PRJNA631951) | gut metagenome | biome: gut microbiome; feature: rumen; material: SC-attached | host: Bos | place: Iran: Karaj | collected 2018-10
CGAGGCTTTCCTCGAAGCCCTGCGCCAGCTCAACGCCGACCTGTTTATCGTAGTGGCTTTCAGGATGTTGCCAAAAGTAGTTTGGAATATGCCGAAGATGGGCACTTTCAATCTGCATGCCTCGCTCCTGCCCGACTATCGCGGCGCGGCACCCATCAACTGGGCGGTGATTAACGGAGAGACCGAGAGCGGAGTAACAACCTTTATGCTCAACGAACGCATCGACGAGGGCGGAATTCTGCTTCAGGAAAAAACGCCAATCTCCCCCGACGACAACGCCGGCACACTGCACGACAGACTGATGGAAATAGGCAAAGAACTTGTGGTAAAAACCATCAAAGGACTTGCCGACGGCACTCTGAAGCCCCAACCTCAGACATCGGTAGAAAACCCAAAAAACGCCCCGAAAATCTTCAAGGATGACTGCCGCATCGACTGGCAAAAACCGGGAACGGATATTGTTAATTTTGTTAGAGGAATGTCGCCATACCCCGCCGCTTTTATGGAACTGAAATATCCAAATGGCGAAGTTGTCCCCTTCAAAATATTCGACGTGACTTTTGAGAAAGGCACAAGTAATGCCGATTTTGCCATAATCACCGATCAAAAAAAGTATCTAAAAATCGCCATAAATGATGGATATATTGCAATAAACGCTCTCCAAATGGGCGGAAAACGCCGAAATTCGGCAGAAAATTTTTTAATTGGCAATAATGTAATTAATTGCAAATTAATAGTTTAAAAAATATATTAAAAAAAAATTGCATTTTTATCATTTTTTTTTTGGAGATAATAATTTTTTTACATAACTTTGCACAACAATTTGATAACTAATTAAATGTTTAATATTTAAAACAGTTTTATTATGAACAAAAATGATTTAGTAAAAGCAATGGCCGCTAAAGCCGGTTTGACAAACGTTGATGCTCGCAAAGCTCTGGACGCTTTCGTAAACGTTACCGAAGAAACCCTGAAAAAAGGTGAGCACATCAGCCTCGTAGGTTTTGGTACTTTTGGTGTAACCAAAAGAAACGCTAGAACTGGTATCAACCCCCAGACTAAAGCCAAAATCAAAATCCCCGCTAAAAAAGTTGTTAAATTCAAACCCGGTTCCGGCCTCGCTTTGTAAGAACACACTGCTAAACCAAAAAAGAGTCGCCTAAAGCGACTCTTTTTTTTTATGCCTCGACTCCACATCCCTACTGCTGTAGATAGAAGTCGTAAAGTGTTTGCAGATAGGCTTTTGCCTTGCGCAGTTCCGACTCCATGGCCGTACTGTCGGCAAAGGTGTTGTCGGTAATCTTGCCCACCTCGGCATCGTAGAGCAACGAGCCGTCGGGCGTTATCCAGCCCATTCCCATATTGGTCTCGTAATAGGCAAATCCTTTGTTCGAAACATTGAACAAATCCACGCCACGATAGGTGGCGGTGTTTGTGTCGCCCATCTGGCACATCAGAGTGCGGTACAAATCCACGTGCGTGCCTATGGTCTCAAACTGCTGTCCTTTGTATTCTTCCTTCAACGCACCGCCGAGCCAAAGCATCGGCACATGCATATATGCAGGCGAGTTGATGTAATGTCCGCGGTAGGTGGCGTGACTATGGTCGCCGACAAGGATGAACAAAGTGTTGTTGTACCACGGCAGACGCTGCGCCTTCTTGATATAGTCGTAAATACATGAGTCAGAATATTTTACCGAGTTGAGGTATGGAAGTTGCTCCACGTTCCACGTAAGTTGTCGTACCACCTTGGGCTCGTCGTAGGGAGAGTGCGAGCTGCCGGTGAAAATCATATGGAAGAAAGGTTCTTTCACCTTTTTCTGGTCGTTCAATGCCTGCGCAAAGAGATATTGGTCGGGGACGGAGAGTTTGCCTTTGGGAGTGCCTTTCGGAAAATCCTTGCCCTCGAAAATTTTCTGGAACTCGTGCCAAAGCACAAAAGCGCGGATATTGCCGTAATTAAGGTCGCCGCCGAAATAGAAAGCAGTTCCATAGCCCTTGTCCATCAGGTATTTAGGCATGCTGGGGAGATATTTATAAAGCGGGAAATTGTCGGTGATGTCGTTGCTCTGGAGCGGCGGAAAATCGCTCAGTATGCCCGAAATGGCTTGCTGCGAGCGGTGTCCGTTGCTGTAGAAACGGGTAAAGAGCAGTCCCTCCTCCTCCAGCTTGGCAAAGCCGGGCGTCACCCCTGCCCTGTTGGCGCTGTCGAGACTTGCCACCACATCCGCCGACCAGCTTTCGAGCAGAAGCAGCACGATATTCGGACGGTCGGTGTTAAGCACCTGCAACGTGCTGTCGCCCTGCATGGTATGCATGTCGGCAATGATACTGTCTGCCGTTTCGTTGTCGTAATACACAAAGGGATTCTTGTCCTTTATCCCCTTGAAATGCAGATAGTTGTGCATAAGGTTCCACGGGGTGTTCACAGCGGCGTCATTGAGTATGCTGTGGTGCGAGAAATATGACTGGCTCTGGTGGATGGGTATGTCGCCGAAACCTCCGCGCATCCCCACAAAGAGCAATCCGCCCAAAATGACGAAAGACACCGGTGCTTTTACGCCACCCAGTTTCACCGGCTCTATCTTCGGTTTCGCCACCACCTTGGCATACAGCAACATAAACAACGCGATATAGACAATTGTCCCGAGCAGAAGCAGCAGAAACACTCCCGTCGAGACGGAGTCGAAAATCTCTTTCGGCCGACGCAGGTACATCAGCGCCTTGATGTTTATCTTAACCTGCCATTCCTCGTAAATACCTATCTCTCCGAATATTGCGAACGATGTAACGATGAGCATCGCGCACATAAGCACTTTTTTCGCCACTCCTATCCAACGCCATTTCGCCACAAGCTGGAGTGCCATCAGCAACAGCATCGGTGCCATGAGCCAGCAGGCCGCCGAAGTGTCGAGTTTCAGGGCGTTGGGATACACTTTCAGTATCTCGCCGAAAGGTATGCCGCCGAGCAAGGCTGTCTGCGAAAGCAGGAAAAGCGTCCTTCCGACAAGGAAAAACAGCATCCAGAAAAGATAAAGCTTGACAAGTTCGATAAGGAATTTCTTCATAAACGGAATGTGTTAATACACATAGACTTGTGTTTCTATCACAGATTGTCAGAAACCGAAGCCGATATTCAGTGTGGCACCAAATTTTATCATGTGAAGCAGCACTTGGTCTTTGTTGTTGTAGCTTCCGCCGGGCATTTCTTCGGTTGGGTTGATGCGGCGCTCAACCTGAAAAGGCTGCAACTGATAGCCCACAAAAGCCGTTATAGCAAAAGTGCTGTTGATATGTATGCGGTAGCCCAAATCGGCACCGAACATAATGCCGCTTTTGTTCACTTTCACCATACCTGTAGCGTCTTTGCGTGTGCTGCCCGCGGGTATGGAGTAGCCAAGTTTCAGCACGGTATACGGCGAGGTGCGTCGCGGCGACAGGTGCGAGCGGAACTCCACATAGATGGGCATGTGCGAAAAGGCATTGGTCTTGTCCTTGAGGAACTCCACGCCCAAGCCGAATGCCACTGTGCGACGGTACTGGAAACCAAATGCCGCCGACATTCCGAACATCGATGCCTTTTCCGACGAGAGGTCCTTGGCACCACCCAGTCCCACAATGGTGTAGAAACGATAATACTCGTTGTACCACTTGCCCGAAGGAGGCAACGGCGATGGCGCAAGCTCGTCGAAAGCCAATGTGGAGGCGTCGTCGGCAGGGACAAAGGAATCCTGTGCTTTGACGCTGGCACACAGCGCAATACAGAGCGTAAGAATGGCTAATTTCTTCATCTTATCAATAAAAATACAGCGAACTCCCCTTGCACAGAGTGTCAGAGAAAGTTCGCTGTTTTTTACGAAAATAAATTACATTTGTTTCAGATTGTCGGCGATGATGAGAGTTGCCTCGGTGGCAGCCTGCACCTGCTCAACAGTGAATTCGGGGTTGATTTCGGTCAGCACTATGCCCTTGGGAGTGATTTCCATAACGCCCATCTCGGTGATGATCATGTTCACCTGACCTTTGGCTGTGAGGGGCAGTGTGCATTTTTTCAGAATCTTGGGGTTGCCTTTGGCAGTGTGTTCCATGGCAAGGATCACCTTTTTGGCACCTACAAGGAGGTCCATGGCGCCGCCCATACCGGGAGTCTTTTTGCCGGGGATCATCCAGTTGGCAAGGTCGCCCTCTTCGTCAACCTGCATGGCGCCGAGGATACTAACGTCCACGTGGCCGCCGCGGATGATGCCGAACGATGTTGCGCTGTCGAAAGTGGAAGCGTCGGGAGTGGTGGTGATATAACCGCCGCCGGCGTTGATGTACCAAGGATTTTCTTTACCCTCTTCGGGAGTGGGACCCATGCCGATCATGCCGTTTTCCGACTGAAGAACCACATGTACGCCTTCGGGCAGAAAGTTGGGGATCAAGGTCGGCAGTCCGATACCAAGATTTACTACATCACCATCGTGCAGTTCCTGTGCGGCACGACGTGCGATAAATGTTCTGATTTCGTTTTTGTCCATTGTATTATGTTTTTATGTGTTTTTAATTTGAAATGTCGTTCGAAAATTATTTCCATCCGCGTTTCACCATTTCCTGAGCTATAAACGAAGCCTCGTCGTCGGCGTAGGTGTTCACTCCGAAACCGGCGTCGTAGCCCAGCTCTTTGGCCAGTTCGTGGCTTATGCGGGGACCGCCGCAGATAAGTATCACCTTGTCGCGGAGTCCTTCGGCCTCGAGCATCTCCACAAGCTCGGTAAGGTTTTTGATATGGATATCTTTCTGCGTAACTGTCTGACTGACAATAAGTGCGTCGGCGTGAAGCTCGATACCTTTAGCGATGAACTCCTCGTTGGGCACCTGCGAGCAGAGGTTGTAGGCGTCAATCATGTCGTAGCGTTCCAAGCCGTAGTGTCCGGCGTAGCCTTTCATGTTCATAATGGCGTCGATGCCCACGGTATGTGCGTCGGTGCCGGTGCTGGCGCCCACTATCACTATCTTACGGCCTATGTTTTCGCGTATGTATTCGTCGCATTCGTGCATGTCCATTTTGGTGCTTTCTACCTTGGGCACGTATATCGAAGAGTAATCCACTGTATGTGTGCAACTTCCGTAGCAGTTGAAAAAAGTGAAGCCTTCGGTAAGCTGTTTGGTGTAAACCACCAGCGGGTTTTCGAAACCCATTTTCTTCATCAGCTGTTTGGCGGCCTCTATGGCCTCGTCGCCTTCGGGCACGGGCAGGGTGAAACTCACCTGTGTCTTGCCGTCGTTCATGGTGTCGCCGTAAGGCTTTATCTTAGTCAAATCCAAGGTTTTGTCGAAATCCTTGGCCTCCATTGAATACAATCCTTCGCTCATTGCTGTATAATGTTGTTGTTGTTAATCTAATTTACTGTCACAGAATATTTTTAGTCGAAATCTTCGATTATGCGTTCCATAAATTCCTCTTTGCTGAAAGAGAAATACTCGTCGCCCACAAAGGCAAAAATCCGCTCGTCAACAAACTCGGCCTCGTGGTCCACAAACTTGCCGTTTTTGTCCACCAGAGCGTCGTTCAATCTGCTGGATGCCAAGATGATAGTATCTTCGCTACCAGGCTCGAACACGTTCTCCACCTCTGTGGCCAGATATTTGTTGCCTTTGTACTCTATTTCGAATGTTTCAAGTTTTGACATAAAGCAAATCTTATATAATTGTTGTTACTTTTTTTTCACTTCTGCTTTCACGAAAATACAAATCATTTATTATCCTCATAAAACCTTTTTTCGCTATATTCAGCCCATTTTAAATACATCTCTTTATAGTTTGTCTTTATAAATGCCTGTATTTTGGATATTTCAGTGTCGGTTAAGATGCCGCGTTTCTGCAAAACGGTGTCGCCATTTTCCTTGACAAAAAACTTTGCGGACCCGCGTTCGGACAGTTTGCTGTCACTTGCGTGTATGTGCATACACTCAATTACGCAGAACGATGTAAAATACAAGTAGTATCCCGCAACTTTAAATTCGTAATACTTGGGCATCGGTCATTCCTCCATATATTGTTTGTTTTTAAGGAAATAATCAACCACAATACCTGCCTCAATATCGTCCATTGTAGTTTCCAATATAGTACCATCGAACGATACCACAGAGGCTTTCTGCGGATTTTTGATATTCAGCACACGGTAGCCCTTGTCGCATTTTGTAAACGCATAACCGTTTACTATCAAATCGGCATTGTCGGCAATTTTCTGTATTTCGTTCATGCTATCGTTACTTTTTTAATTGGTTTCAAAAACACGTCAGGGTTGATATACAAATCCTCAAGTATCGGTACAAGGTCGATATACTCTTCTTCGCTTTTGTCGTTGTGCGCATACTTGGCCATAACAACTATGTAGCCGTTATCCCATGTTTTCACCTCGGTATATCTCTCCAACGAATACGGTGCTATGAACCGTATCACGCAGTCGCCGTATTTGAAAACGGTGTATTTTCCTTGGTTGGTTAGTAGTGCACAACTTGTCGTTTCCATAATCAATTGTTTTTGATTATTTCTTTCCTTTCATCAGGTCGATAAACGGGTTGAAGTAGTTCTCGCCTTTCTCGGTAACACCGTCGAGACCCTTGCCGCCGTTCTTCGGACGTTTCACATCGGCAAAGATACCTTTCTCCAAAGCGGTGAAAAGTCCCTCTTTCTGCATGTTCTCGAGCAGTGCGGTGGCTTTGTCGAGCACCTCTTTGGCACGGTTTTTGATGATGCCGTTGTCCTTGAACTCCACTTCGTCGCCGATATTTTTCATATTGCCGAAAATGTATTTGGCGTTCTCGATGGAGAGGTAACGGTCGCTCATAAACGGCGTGTGGATGGCCTCGGTGGGCATTCCCAGAAGCTGCAGGCCCTGGTGTGTCCAAATGCCTATTATGTTGAACAATGCGTCTTGGATATGTCCGCGGAAGATGTTGCCGGTCATAAATTTCGTCGGGGGCATGTATTTCAGCGGGGCTTTCGGGAATATCTCCCTAATCATCTGTGCCTGAGCAAGTTCATAGAGAAAACCGTTCTCCAGCATAGGATCCATCTCGAAAGCGTGTCCCAGTCCCTGCTGCTCTTCGGGTAAACCGGCAAGCAGTGCCAGCTGCTCGTTGATAAGGTCGGAGGCGAGCACGGTGTGGGCTTCCTCGTAGGCGTCGGCGGTGGTGAGGTAGTTGTCCTCGCCGGTGTTGATGATAACGCCTGCAAAGCCGTTGATGATACGGCTGAAATACTGGTCGATCAGCGTGCGCTGCATGTTGATGTCGCGGAAAAGGATTCCGTAAAGGGCGTCGTTGAGCATAACGTCGAGACCTTCCAGAGCGCCCATGGCGGCTATTTCGGGCATGCAAAGTCCTGAGCAGTAGTTACAAAGACGAATGTAGCGTCCCACCTCCTCGCCCACTTCGTCGAGGGCTTTGCGCATGATGCGGAAATTCTCCTGAGTGGCGTAAGTGCCGCCGAAACCTTCGGTGGTGGCGCCGTAAGGCACGTAGTCGAGCAGACTCTGGCCAGTGGTGCGTATCACGGCGATGATATCTGCACCCTGACGCGCTCCGGCCTGTGCCTGAACCACGTCTTCGTAGATATTACCTGTGGCTACAATAATATAAAGGTAGGGCTTGGAGCCTTCGCCAATTGTTTTGATGTAGTTCTCGCGACGCAGACGGTTGCCGCGAATGCGTTCGATGGTGGCGTTGATGGTGGGCTGAAGGGCTTTGTCGATCTCCGCACGGGAATGTACGGGCAGTTTGGTGATGTCGAGCTTGCCTTCGGAAATCTGTTCGGCAATCTGCTGGGGAGTGAGTCCCGTCTCGATGACGGCGTTGCCCATAAAGAACATAACGCCCTGTCCCAGAACGCCTTTGCTTTTCAGCTCGTCCACCACCACATTGGGCAGAGGAACTTCGTTGGCGTCGATGCCGTCGATGCCTAAAAGACGGCACAATGTGCGTTCTACAGCCACAGTAGTGTAGTTTCCGACGAAATCCTGAACTCCGTCGGCTATCTTGCGGGCGAGGCCGCGTGCATATTCAACTTTCTCAAAATCAAGTCCTACTTTACTTTTCTGCATATCTTTATAACGTTTCTGTGTTAGTCAAAATGATAGGATTCCGTTGTAGAACCCACTTTTTTTAGCGGTGCAAAGATACGAAATTTTTCGCAAACGACAAAAAGAATTTTTAATTCGGAGTTCGGAACTCGGAGTTCGGAATTATTTCCTGCTTCGCTTCGCGAGATCTTGTAAATCTTGTTGATTATTATTGTTCTCCTGCTTGCCTTTGGCAAGCGAATTGCGCAGCAATCGTGAACTCCGCTGAAATCAATTAAAAATTGTGAACAAATCTTTTAAATCTTGTAAATTGCTTTCGCCTTCGGCGAAAAATTGTTTAGATTTATTAGATTTCAGCCCGAAGGGCTAGGAGAATATAAATTGCCCGCATGGCAAGTAGAATTTCAATTATCAATTATCAATTATCAATTATCAATTATCAATTCTCAACTTTCAATTTCAAACTGACCACTGACTACTGACCACTGACCACTAATTGTCTCAGCCATTCTATCTCGTCGGGCCAGCGCATCGGGTCGGGGGTTTCGAGGATGATGGGCATGTCGTCGAAACGGGGGTCGTTCATGAAACGCACGAAAAAGTCCTTGCCCATCGCGCCCAAGCCAATGCTCTCGTGACGGTCCACGTGGCTGCCCGCCCCTTTCTTGCTGTCGTTGAGGTGCACGGCACGCAGGTATTTGAAACCTATCACGTTTTCGAACTCCTCCATAGCGAACTGATAGCCCATCTCGGTGGTGAGGTCGTAGCCGGCGGCGAGGGTGTGGCAGGTGTCGATGCACACTCCCACCCTACTTTTGTCGTCAATGCTTTCAATAATACGGGCTATATGTTCGAAACGCCAGCCGAGGTTTGTGCCCTGTCCGGCGGTGTTCTCTATCACTGCCGTTACGCCGTGGGTTTGCGCAAGGGCGGCGTTCACCTCGCGGGCGATCTGGTCGAGACAGGCCTCCTCGCTCATGCTGTTGAGGTGGCTGCCCGGGTGGAAGTTGAGCATACGCAGTCCGAGCTGCTCGGCACGGCGCATCTCGTCGAGGAAAGCGGCACGCGACTTGGCGAGAGTCTCCTCGTCGGGCGAGCCGAGGTTGATAAGGTAGCTGTCGTGCGGCAGCACGTAGTCGGGACTGAAACCGCGGTCGGCAAGCAAGGCTTTGAAACCGACAATCTCAAGCTCAGGCAAAGGTTTGCTCACCCATGCGCGCTGGTTGCGGGTGAAAAGGGCAAAAGCGTCGGCACCAATGGCCTCCGCGTTGAGGATGGCGTTGCCCACACCACCCGACGCACTTACGTGTGCTCCAATATGTTTCGACATAATGATGATGGTTTTTTGTTGATGCAAAAATACGTTTTTTCTGGCAATTGGACAAAAAAGTTGTGGATTCCAAAAATAAATCGTATTTTTGCAAACGGATTTCAAAGGGAATCCAGAAGCGTTATGCTACTCTGTGATTGGAAAAGGTGAGAGTTTTCTAACGAGTTTAAAGAATAGTATAATGGTTCACGCTTATAGCGTGGGCTGTTTACAATTTCTAAGCTCGGGGCACCTCTCACCGCCTCCAATCTGGAATGCGTATCAGTGCCACGTTTCTTTTTTTAGCATTTATTCTTGGGGCACTGAAAGGCAAATAATCAATGCGAGGAACACAACATTTTTAACCTGCAGGCAACAGAATAAAAACTGCCATTTAAACAAATGAAAAAAAATCTCTTATTAATCGCCTCTATCATTGGATTTACATTGGCGTCAAATGCACAAAACGTTGAGGTGGATAAGGTTGAGTCTGATGGCACTAGATTCATCAGAACAGAATATTCAAGCATTTACAAAAAAATGTTTTCAGGAGGTTCAATTGCTCTATGTTGTGATTACAATTCACAATCGAACGATACAACTTATTATATAATCATGAAGCTCACTGAACAGAATCCGCCCCAAATTGACAAAGGAAGAAAACTTCTCGTAAAACTCAACAACGGAGCTATTATAACTCTTGAAAACGCAACAAAAATAGGTCCATTGGATATTGAGACATGGAAAGGTGCTTATAACATGGTTGAGTACCGCGTTTACCCAATGTACCAAGTATCTCGACTAGACCTTTTGAGAATGATTAATGAAGACGTAGAAAAAATCAGAATTGAAACTGACGAGGCAGAAAACCTTGACTATACTATAAAACGTTCAAAAATGTCTGATGCTTTGTATGAAGGTCTAAAAAATATTGAGCAGGCATTGAGCGTTAAAAAGGACATATACTCGGATTTCTAAGATATTTTTAGATGACATATAGTGGCGGATTTTCAATCCGTTGCTATTTTTTTCGTGCCGCCCCTTCAGGGCTCAAATGGATTGTGCATATACATCTGCAGGGGCTTACGCCCCTGCCTATATTATATCGCCCCAACGAGGCTATTAGATAGGTTTCAACCACGTCGTTTTTTATTTTTTTGCTATAGTCGGAGAAGATTTTTTTCTCAGAAAGGAATCAAAATAGTCAATCTATACACAATCAACAAATTAAGCCATACAAATCACATTTTTCATAGCGACTTTTCAAAAAAATCACATTTTTCATAGCGACTTTAAAAAAAACAGCAATCTATCCCCACTCCTCGCGCAGCTCTTTCCTGAATTTCTCTTTCAACGACGCCCTCACCAGTCCGCTTACACGACGGTGACCACCACGACAAACCCGGTGTCCGCCAAAATAGCCAGGTTGGTTAAGCCATCCCACGTCAGCCGAGCAGTTCTCTGCAATCAGTCTCGACGGGGAATTCTTCGAAACCTCGTCCAAATGATGTTTATTACGTCTGTCAGAACAGTCGTATTCTTTCTTCATCCATTTGTTTCGCAAATAACTACGGCTCATTTTCAAAAGTGTTTCCATAATTCATGGAGACGCGCTACAGCACGTCTCTACAAATTCTAATCACAAATCACTATTCACCAATCACTAACTACGTATTTTCGCCTCAAGCTTAGTCTCGAAGGTTTTCTGCAGTTTGACCATAACAGCTTCTATCTGCTTGTCGGACAGCGTCTTTTCGGCATCCTGCAAAACAAAGCTTACGGCGTACGATTTCTTGCCCTGCTCTATGCGGTCGCCTTCGTAAACGTCGAAGAGTCCCACTTTTTTCAGCAGCTTGCGCTCGGTCTCGAAGGCCAGACGCTCTATCTGCTCGAAAGACACGTCTTTGTTGATAACCAACGCCAAATCGCGACGCACTTCGGGGAACTTGGGCACCTCGGTGTAAGTGAGGTCCTTGGTGGGGACGGATTTCAGCACCAGATCCCAGTTGATGTCAGCGTAATAAACATCCTGCTTGCAGTCCATACATTTCAACGTTTCCTTCGACAATTTGCCGATGGAGGCTAACACTTTGCGGTTATCCTTGAAAATCAGCGATATACCGCTGCTGTAATATTTCTCCGAAGCCTGTTCCACCACCACGCGCGAGAGGTTGATGCGCAGACGCTGCAGTATGTTCATTACACGTGCTTTAAGGTAATAAAAATCAGTCTTTTCCGATTTTATTTTCCAGTTTTCGGGAGTCTCGGCACCGGTTTCGAACAGCGACAGGTGACGTTCTTCGAAATAACGTTTGGTTACGTCGTCGTTCTCCACTTGGTCGGGATTGTAACGATAAATCTTGCCGAACTCGAACAACTTTTGGTTCAGTATCTTATGGTTTAGGTTGTAAACAATGCACTCCAGTCCGCTGTATAGCAGGGTCTGACGCATCACGTTAAGCTCCTTGCTCAACGGGTTAAGTATCACTACGTTGTTTTTGGAGTCGAAGTCGGCGTTGTTGTCGTAGTACTCCGATTTGGTTAGGGAGTTGTTCATTATCTCACTGAAACCGTTGTCGGCCAGATAGTTGCCCACCACGTTCTGTATCTTGTTGGGGTTGGGTTTGCGACTGTACGACAGACAGCTGCTCAGACTTTCGTCGAACGAAATTTTGTTGTAGCCGTAGATACGCATAATTTCCTCAACCACATCACATTCGCGCGTCACATCCACTTTGTTGGTGGGTATCAGCAGTGTCATGCCTTCGGCGTTGTCGCTCTCCACCTGTATATCGAGCATCGAAAGTATCGATTTGATGGTATCCACAGGGATTTCCTTGCCCATAAGAGCAAAGATGCGGCGGTAGTTTATCTCCACCCTGCAACGCTCAATGGGTTTGGGGTAGATATCTGTAATTTCGGAACTTATGGTGCCGCCGGCCAACTCTTTTATCAGCATTGCCGCACGCTTGATGGCGTAAACGGTGATGTTGGGGTCGCAGCCGCGCTCGAAACGGAACGAGGCGTCGGTCTTAAGTCCATGATATTTAGAGGTTTTACGTATGCTTACAGGGTTGAAGTAGGCACTTTCGAGGAACACGTTGGTGGTCTCGGCTTTAACGCCCGATTTCTCGCCGCCGAACACGCCGGCAATGCACATGCCCTCTTTCTCGTTGCAGATCATCAGCTCGTTGCCGTTGAGCTTGCGCTCCACTCCGTCCAGAGTGGTGAACATGGTGCCTGCGGGGAGTTTCTTCACTATCACCTTGCCGCCCTCGATTTTGTCGGCGTCGAAGGCGTGGAGCGGCTGTCCCACCTCCATCAGCACGAAGTTGGTGACGTCGACCACGTTGTTGATAGGACGTATGCCCACGGCCAGCAGCTTGTTGCGGAGCCACTCGGGCGAGTCGGCCACTTTCACTCCGGTGATGGTGAGGCCGGTGTATCGCGGACAGTTCTCGGTGTCCTCCACGATGATTTCGGTCTTGCGGTCGCTGTTGTCCTGCTTGAAAGCGTCAACCGAAGGGATGTCGAGGGTGAGGTTGCCGCCGTGCTGTGTGTTGTAGGCAGCCACAAGGTCGCGTCCCACGCCTATGTGCGAAGTGGCGTCGGAACGGTTGGCGGTGATAGCCACCTCGATGGCGTAGTCGTCCTCAACGTGGAAATATTCCTTGGCGGGAGTGCCCACCTTGGCGTCGTCGGGCAGCACCATGATGCCGTCGTGCGAGGAGCCGAGTCCTAGCTCGTCCTCGGCGCATATCATGCCTTCCGACACGCGTCCTCGGATTTTGGATTTCTTTATCTCGAAAAACTCCGTGTCGGAGGTGTAAATCTTTGTACCGATAGTAGCCACCACCACTTTCTGACCGGCGGCGACGTTGGGAGCTCCGCAAACGATGTCGAGCAGACGGTCGCCGCCCACATCCACGGTGGTTACGTGCAGATGGTCGCTGTCGGGATGCGGCTCACAGGTCATCACCTGACCGATAACCACATGTTCGAGGCCGCCTTTGATGGTCTCAATCTTTTCTATGCCCTCGATTTCGAGGCCGCTGAATGTCAAAACATTGTCAATCTCCTGCGGTGTGAGGTCCGACTTCACATAATCCCGCAACCATTTGTACGATACTATCATTTTATATCAAATTATTATTCAACAAATTACACTTCAATAACCATTGACGGTCATTTTGTTTTCAAACTTGCAAAAATACCATTTTTTGTTGGTTTTTGCAAAAAAAAGTGGCGGGACTGTTTTCGCAACCCCACCACCCTACTTGTCGCGTTCCGCCCAAGCGGACGTATCTCTCTCAAAATCATAAAACATCGACGATGGTCTGTTTCACTCCGTTGAAGACGAAACTTTCGCCTTTCTTTTTCCCTTTCATCACCTGGAACACAGGCACGTTGGCGGAAATGCCGAAATAGGTTTCATTTCCGGAGACGAATTTCCCCATCCCCACCGAGATAAAAAGCCGTTGTTTGTCGGTAACGACGATGGAACCGTAATCAACAGCGGTTGTGGGTTCCGAGCCTTCGAGCTCCTGCAGGTGGCGTATGCTCTCCACGGCGTTGGAGTACTGCTTGGCGAACATGTCGCGCGAACGCAGGATTTTGGTACGGAACGAGTCGTAGCGGTCCTTGTTGGGACCGTAGTCGTTGGCCTGCTGCTGGGCGGCGTCCATCTCGGCTTTGGCAGTGTCGGCCACATGCCGCTGGTGCGCTATGCTGTCGGCGATAACCGTCTGTCGAAGTGTTTCCCGTGTCATAAACTATGTGTTTTCATAAAAAACAAGGCGGGGCATCGCAAAACGCCCCAACCTTGTAAATATTTAACTTATAGAAAGTTATTTTAATCTACCGGGATAAACTTTCAGAGCTTCCTCAAGGCATTTGATAGCTTTCTTGAGGTCTTCGATGCAGATGCAGTAAGTGATACGAGCCTGGTGGCGACCACGTTCGGGATCTACATAGAAACCTGTTGCAGGAGCGAGCATCACTGTTTCGCCGTTGTAGTTGAAATCGGTGAGCAGCCACTGGCAGAAACGGTCGCTGTCGTCGATAGGCAGGTCGATAACAGTGTAGAAAGCGCCTTTGGGCATCGGGCAGAAACATCCAGGTATCTTGTTGATGCCTTCCACCACCACGTTACGACGGGCGATGTATTCGGCCTGAACTTTGTCGAAATATTCCTGAGGTGTGTCGATGGCGGCTTCGCCGAAAATCTGACCGAAACTCGGGGGGCTCAGACGTGCCTGTGCCAGACGCATTGCTATGGCGTACACTTCGCTGTTGCGGGTGATCATACATCCCACACGTGCACCGCATGCGCTGTAGCGTTTCGAAACGGAGTCGAACAGGATGGTGTTGCGTTCCAGACCTTCGAGCTGCATCACGCTGAAATGTTCGTGACCGTCGTAGCAGAATTCGCGGTAAACTTCGTCGGCAAAGAGGTAGAGGTCGTATTTCTTAACCAAACCGGCAACTTTCAAAAGTTCCTCGCGGGTGTAGAGGTAACCTGTGGGGTTGTTGGGGTTGCATATCATGATGGCCTTGGTGCGCGGAGTGATGGCTTTTTCGAAATCCTCGATGGGAGGCAAAGCAAAACCGGTCTTGATGTCGCTGGGGATGGTGACTATCTTGGCGTCGCACAGTTTGGCGAAAGTGTTGTAGTTGGTGTAGTAAGGTTCAGGGATGATGATTTCGTCGCCCGGGTTGAGACAAACGGTGAAAGCCATCTGCAGAGCTTCGCTACCGCCGGTGGTAACGATAATCTGGTTGGGGGTAATCTCTATGTTGTGGCGGTGGTAGTATTCGCACAATTTTTTGCGGTACGACATAATACCTGCCGAGTGGCTGTATTCCAGCACTTTGATTTTGGTGTTGGCCAAAGCCTGCAGGGCTCCTTGCGGAGTCTCGATGTCGGGCTGGCCGATGTTGAGGTGGTATATCTTTATTCCTCTTTCTTTGGCTGCGTCGGCAAAAGGCACGAGCTTACGGATTGCCGATTGTGGCAGTTCCATTCCTTTGTTTGAAATCTTTGGCATGTGTGTTTGTTTTAAATAAATGAAGAAAGTATTTTCGCTTTGGCGAAAATACTTCCCAAATTATAAACCTTTAAAATAATGTTTTCAAAACGTTTACTGCTTTACAGTTCCTTTGATGGTGAGTGTAACAGTGGGTGTGGTTACGGAGTTGGAGTTCACCGTTACTCTTTTGCTGAAACCGCCGATGTTGTTGGTGTTGTAACGAACTTTGATGACGCCGGTTTTGCCAGGCATAACGGGAGCTTTTGTCCAGCTGGGGGTTGTGCATCCGCACGATGCTCTTACGTTGGAGAGAATCAGCGGTTCGTTGCCGGTGTTGGTGAATGTGAACTCGCAGTTGCCGTCGCCGCCTTTTTGGATTTCACCGTAGTCGTGGGTGGTGTTTGCAAACTCGATTTTCGGACCGTTCTGGTTGTCGGTCTGAGCGTTTTTGTCATTGTTTTGTGCGCTGGCCATTCCAATTGTGAAGAATGCCAATAAACTTGCTAAAAGTATCTTTTTCATGACTTATGTGATTTATTTTTTATTTTCGTACTATATTTGTAACAAATTGGGTTGCAAAATTACTATTTTTTATTGTAAAAATTGCTTTTTTTTTCGATTATTTTTTCAAAATTACGCATTACGCTATAATTCAACAACTTGCTACAAAGTGTATGCTTCGCGGAACGAGGGGATTTCCACCTCTTTGAAACCATTTTCATGCAAAGTGTTGCGGAAATTCACCTGTGTTTCCTCCTCGCCGTGCACAAGGAAAATCTTTTTCAGTTTTTTCTTGTTCTGACAGCTGATGTAGCGAATCATCTCCTCGTAGTCGGCGTGTGCCGAATAGGCGTCGATGCGACGTTTGTCGGCGCGTACGATGTACTGGTGGCCGAAGATTGAGACATGCTCGTCGCCGCGCATAATGCGTGCACCCAAGGTTGTTGGCGAGCAGTAGCCCACACAGAGTATCGTTGTGCGGGGATTTTCTATGTTGTTGGCCAGATGGTGTTTCACTCGTCCTGCCTCCATCATGCCCGATGCGGAGATAATGACGCAGGTCTTGTTTCTGACATTCAGCGCTTTGGAAGCCTCCACCGACTGTATGTACTGCAGTTTGTCGAAACCGAAGGGGTCGGGTAATTTCTTCATCTGCTCGATGATGACATCGTTGAAACACTCGGTGTGCAGACGCATGATATTGGTTGCCGAAACGCTCAACGGACTGTCGACAAAGACATCGATATCCGGAAGCAAGCCCTTGCCTTTCAACTGGTTGAGAGTGTAGATAATCTCCTGTGCCCTACCTATTGCAAACGAGGGAATTATCAGCTTGCCGCGTTTTTTGGTGCAAGTATCCAATACCGCTTGCAGAAGATCCTGCTCGGCGTTGTCGAAACTTTTGTGCTTGCGGTCGCCGTAGGTGGATTCCATTATCAGGTAGTCCACTTGGGGGAAAGGCTCCGGGTCGCGGAGAATCTGAGTGTTGTAACGACCGATGTCGCCGGTGAAACAGATACGTATCTTCTTGCGTCCCTCTTTCACTTCGAGGAGAATGGCGGAACTGCCGAGTATATGGCCGGTGTCGAAAAATTCCACCGTAACCTCCCCTTCTATGTTGAATTTTTTGTGGTACGGCACACTGATAAAGCACTGCATACATGCCTGGGCGTCGGCAAGGGTGTAGATGGGTTCGACTTCCTCTTTGCCCTGCTCACGCATTTTCTTGTTGAAAGTATGGGTATCGGCCTCCTGTATGCGTCCGGCATCGGCGAGGAGTATGGAACACAGGTCGCGGGTAGCAGGCGTACAAAGAACCGTGCCTCCGAACCCCATCTTATAAATATAAGGTATCAGGCCCGAATGGTCGATATGTGCGTGCGAAAGTATCAGATAATCAATCTCCTGCGGGTCGAAACCGAGGTTTCGGTTCATGCTGTCGGTTTCGAGGCCCTTGCCTTGGTACATACCGCAGTCGAGGAGTATTTTTAGTCCGCTTTTGGTAGTTATAAGATGCTTGCTTCCAGTAACTTCCTTTGCGGCACCCATAAATTTTATCTGCATAGGACGGTTGTGTTTTTGTTTGACGTTGTTTAAAACGTAACAGATGTTTTTTTATTTTGTGGAAATGAAAATAAATGGCATTTATCCATATACCAAGGCAATTATATCATTTATGATGGTATCGCCGTCGTTGTCGGAAGCGGGAATTTGCGGCGGTTGGCTCAGCAACGCACCTTGCAGCAGCTGCCGGGCCTGCTCCACAGCGGCAAGGTTCAGGCAGTCGGTGGCTATCTCCACGCTGCCGATGCGGTCCCGCGATTGGTCGATGTCCAAATCTACCTCCACCTCGCCCCACGGGAACGAGCCGCTGCGTTTGGTACTGAAATTTCGCCAGCGGGCGAACAGAAAGTCGTCCGAAGCCATGTCGCGACTCTGTTTCATCACCGACTCGGTGCATACCGACTCGAAACTGCGTTCCGTGGCAGTGCCGCCATACACTTGGCAGAAGGCCTCCTTCAGCGGCTGCACTATGTTTTCCGAAGTGATGTCGGCCAGTTCGGAGAGGTTCACCACACGGCTCTGCACCGACGCGACGCCGTGTTTGAGCAGTTTGGAGGGTTTCACCTTTAGGTAACGCTGCAACGCCACGGTGTCGGTGTTTATGAGCAACGTGCCGTGGTGCAGGTTATTGCTGCGACCTTTGGAGAAGGCGTTGCCGGAAAATTTACGACCTTGGCACAGCAGGTCGTTGCGACCCGAGACTTCGGTGCTGAGGCCGAAACTTTCCACAGCCTTTTGTATCACCGAAAACTGACGTGCGACATCGTAAAAGGCTTTGGGAACGACAAACGAAAAGTTGAGGTTACCCGTGTCGTGATACACGGCGCCGCCGCCCGTCATACGGCGCATCAGGTGACCGCCGTCGGCAAGGAGGGTTTCAACATCGCACTCGGCAAAGGGGTTCTGGTTAAGACCGACAACCACAGTGCGGTGGTTTTTCCAAAGGTACATCACAATTGTGTCCGACGGGTTTTCGGCCACAAGGTGCTGCTCCACAGCAATATTTACAAAGGGATTGGTTTGGTTGCTGACGATGATTTTGAGTTTCATAAATTGGGGTTTCAGTTTATAATATAACGCCGAAAACGAGAAAAAAGTATGTGACATATCCTCGAAAAAGTGTCAATTTTTGCATTTTATTCCCTCGAAAAAGTGTCAATTTTATAAAAGATTCCCTCGAAAAAGTGTCGATTTTACAAAAGATTCCCCCGAAAAAGTGTAGATTTTCAGGTCAATTATGCCCCCCCCCACGGGTTTAAATTGTACTGTATTCCGTTAACATCATTTCATCCCCTGCGGGGTTTTCGAGGTCTCCCAAACAGCCCCGTAGGGGCGGCAGAGTATAGGCAGGGGCGTAAGCCTCTGCTAAAAAAACATTCCAATCAATAGTCCGCATATTTTTTTCACCACATCACCACTTTGGAGGGTCCCATGCCGCAACCGCATTTGTAGAGCTTGGCTCCAGCGGATGAGAAACAGTAGAAATCACCGCTGCTGATGAAATTCTGCGAGTCGGTAAGGTAGATATTGCCGTTGTCCTTGTTCACGGCTATGCCGTAGGGACACACAATGTCGTCGCTACCGTTGAGGGTGAAGTTCTCTTTGGCCAAGGTGCCAAGATTGACGCGGTAAAACACCGCCGTCATGGCTGACCAGTCGAAATCGTAGCAATAGGCGTAGTTGCCGGCAACGGTAAGATTGGTGCAGGTGAACAGCAGACGTGTTACCCTTTCCACGCCGAGGTCGATAACCGCCAGCGACGAAGGCACGGATCCGTAGTTGCCGTTACAGACGACCATCAGACGGTTGTTGTCGATTTTCACAATTTTGGTGGGATTCATCCCGACATTTATCTTACGCACTTCGGTGAAAGTGGCCAAATCCACCACCGAAACAGTGCTGTCGTAATTGGGGTTGTCCAATCCGCCCGAATTGACGGTGTAGAGGGTGTCGCCAATCACAGCCAGCATCTCGGGGTCGCGGCCTACATTGCAAGTGGCTACCACAGAGAGTGTGGAGGTGTCTATCTTCAACACGTCGTCGCTATAGCATGTTATATAAACATAACCCTTGTGTCCCACAAGGTAGCGGGGCTGTTTGCCTGCCAGCTGTATCTGACGCACGGAGCGGGCGTTGTCGGGATCCAGCACCTCCACAATGTTCGAGCTGTTCACCACAATGTACATCTTTCTGCCGTAAATCTGTATGTCGTTGGCCACGTCGCCGAGACCGCGTCCGTTTTTACTTGCAAAAACATCGCTTTGATACTCGCCTGTGGCAACGGCTATGCGATCAAGCGAAGCATCGTTGCCACCCCACACTCCTTCGTTCAAAATGTAGATATAACGGGCGTCGGTGCCTTCTTCGGCCGCCACTATGTCCTTGGCAAGCGAGTTCTGTTCGGTGCTTTCGTTGTTGTCCTTTTTGCACGACACCGCCACTGCACACATCAGAGCGGCAAAGCCGATAACCAAAGCTATTTTTTTCATTGTCAATATGTTTTAAAATTCGTATATCATTTTTATCTTGTAGTTGCGTCCCATCATCGGGTAATTGCTAACCACCTCATACTGAACGTCGAAGATGTTAAGAACCTGCGCCTGCAGTTTCAAAGCACCGTAGCGCAGAGGGATCTTCTTGGCAAGCGTAACACTCTGGTCCACATAGCCTTCCAAAAGATATTCCGGCTTATTTTCGGCCAACTGGTAACGGTCGCCGACAAAAACAAGGTTGCAGCCCACATCCACAATCGGGTTGGTAAAAAATGCCGAAGCCGAAAGGGAATGTTCGGGGGTGTAGGGTATCTGGTTGCGGTAAGTCTTTGAGTTTTCGTCGGTTAAATCCAACGCCCGCTGAAAAGTGTAAGTGGCGTCGAGCGAGAGGCCTATTTTTTCGGCAAAAGCCAATTCTGCAGCCACTTTTGTATCCACACCAGTGATGGACACCAGCCCGATGTTCATCATCGACCACATGTAAAGACTCTGACGCGGAAAAGCCACAATCTTGTCGCTTACACGGTTGTAGTAGCCGTCCACGAGCAGCGTCACGTTGCGGAAAGTCTTTTCGGGAAAGCGTTGTTCGAAAGTAATGCCCAAATTGTTCTGCAACGCACGTTCGGGACGCAGGTCGCGCGACATATAGGCGTAGTAGCACTCGTTGAAATTGGGCAGACGGTAGTTCTGCTTGATAAAATAACGCAACCGCAACCCGCTGCTATTGAATGGTTTGTACGAAATTCCAAAGTATGGTGTGAAATGGCGGTACTCTTTGGCAAATTCGCCCAAAATATTTTCGCTATGTAGAGAATAAAGTGCTGTGGCTGTGATATTTACCTTGTTCAGATAAGCCTTGGCGGAGATAGCGTTGAGCCACGAATGACGTCCCACCTCGGCGCAGCTTTCCACGTTGGAATTCAAACTATTGTAGAAATAATCGGTTGAATACGAGAAATTTACATAGTTATTCAAATGGAACAACAAGGCTGAAGTGAGGTAGTACTCTTTTTGACGGTAGTCGTTGTGCAAAACGCCGGTGGAGCCTTGGTAGGCGGAGTCGTCGTAGATGTTCTGAACGGCGTAGAATTTGCCGTCGATACGCAGATTCCAGTGCGGTGAAAAGTGGTTGGTGTAGTGCAGCTGAACGAATCCCGACTGGTCGGCGGAACTCTCGCTGCCGGGCGTTTCGCTGTAGTAGATAACGGGGCCGGGCAGCTGCTGGAAAGCGTTGTAATAATGCAGTTTAACGGTCATCTTCTGGTTGTAGTCGATGAGGTAAAACAGGTTGCCCTCGATGTTGGTCATCCGCACCGCCGAGTGTGAGCGACGTTCGCGCGAACTGCTGTCGGTCTTGCTTTGAGTGTAGTAGATGGTAAATGGATAGTCGCCATTACTCTGAATATAAGTGCCTTGCAGCGACATGTGGAGTTTCTCGCCAAAACGCTGCTCATACTTTAGGCTGGGGTGCATAAGTCCGAAGGAACCCGCCTCGAAACCGAATTTCAGATTGGTGTTTTTGTCGTCAAAAACCGGCTTTGAAGTCTGCATGTTGAGCACGTTGCCCGAGGCCAGCACCCGCGCGGGTTGCAGAATATCGTCGGGCTGACCGTTGGCAAAACTCAGGTTGTCGAGCTCCGACACAATGAAACGTCCCAAGTCGGGCTGTCCGTTCTGGCAGTCGCCAACGGCAATACCGTCGATGGCAAGGGTGCTGAACTGGCTGCCCAAGCCGCGCGCCGAGACGGTCTTGATGCCCCCTACCCCACCGTAGTCTTTAAGCACCACGCCGGCCATCTGTTTCACCGCGTCGGACAGCTGCAAGGAGTTGATACGTTCCAATTTAACGCGTGTCATTATCTGCACGGGGGCCGTTGCCGTGGCTTCTTTTGGCGTAGCCTTGGCGGTGACGGTGACGTTGTGCAAATTGCGTTGCCGCACGGTATCCTGCGCATAAACAGCTCCAAAGCAGCATGTTACACACACTGCCAAAATCAGGGCCGTTTTTCTTGCGGACAACATTTTTTGTTACCTTTCTATCAGTTTAAAACAAATGTGCTTGGGAGAAAAAGCGATTGCCCGCGGAAGGGCGTTTCTCAGGTCTTTTCCTCGAAAGCCTTTAAAACACAAGCATTTGGCAGGTCTTCTGACTTGTTCCACCGTTTCCGGCCTTCCCGTCGCCAATAGGCGGCAGTGGCATGGATTGGAGCGGTTTTTTTGCGGAACTCACAGCAGCGGGACTGTCCGGGACTTGCACCCGATTCCCTTTTCATCGTTTTCCACGAACCAAATCCAACTGCAAAGATACGATTTTTTTTCGAATCCTTCGAATTGCTATTCTAAACTATTCTTTTTTTTGTATTTTTGCAGTTTGATGTAAATAAGGAAAATCGACATATTATGAACAAAAACAGCTCATTTTCAGAAATATCCCGACCGTTAATCGGCATTATAATAGCAATAGCCTTACTCGCCAACATAGTCGTTGACATACTCTTGTGGCTTAATGCATATGTTGACGGGAAATATATAATTGAAGCTTATGGCAATGAGGTTTCGGACATTTATTATATGCGTATCGGCTCGCTCTCGATGGCCATGTTCTTCAATCTAGTCATAGCCGTAGTAGTTTTATTTGTATTGGCTTGTCGAAATAAAAATAAGAAAAAAGAATAACATTTTCCGCAACTTTGAAATAAAAAAGGGTGCCCGTTTTTGACACCCTTTTTCCATAATACAACTTTGATTTGGGGCTTTGCGAAAGTTAGTCCTCGGTGCTACATTTCTTAATGTAGATGTACTTCGGATATTCGCCCAAGACGAACAGCGTTACGGGGCAAACCCAAATGTCGCGCGTCCAGCCTTCCAGTCCCGACACAGCGTAGGTGCTGCCCGAAGTAAGGCCGTGCTCCTTCTGTGTCAGCTTGAAATAGCCTTCGTGTTCTTCCTCTTTTTTGGCGGGTATCACTTTCACTTTGGTTGTCTTGTTGTCGTCGGAGAGAAATTCGCACAACTCGTCAGAACCCGAAACCATCAGCAGGTTGTGATGGTCGAAAGGCCAGTTCGGAAAATCAACATACCACAATCCATCCTCCTCGTGATTGAACTTGAGTTCGTACTCTTTCTTCTTTCCAAATACACTGCGAGCCATTGCTGCTGCTCCGTGTCTCAAATCGTTTAATGTGTAATTCATAACTTTAATTTATTTGTGTTAAACTTACACAAATACACCGTCCATATCCGTGCCAAAACATTTTCGACCGACAATTTGTGTCAATTTGACACAAATTTATAAAACGCTGACAGATTTGTCATTGCACAAATGACATTCTGACCGAAATGACAAACAAAAAAGGGAGCCCGAATAAGACTCCCTTTTTATTTATTGTTAGATGTGATAGTTACTTTTTCACGAACTTGCGCATCACAGTTCCTGCCGGTGTTTCAATACGTATGGTGTAGATGCCGGCGGACAGTTTCGAAACATCTAGTTGGGTTTCTTTGCCGAACCGCATCACCACTTTTCCTACAGCATCCAGCACAGTAGAGCTAACAACCTTGCAACCAACAATATAAAGCGTTCCTCGGGCGGGATTGGGGAACACCCGTATTTCGGTCGTTTCCGTCTGGCCAACGCCTGCGGTGCCTTGGCTGTTGCGACAACGCGAAAACTCGGAGGTGTTGCCCATTGCGTCGATGGCAATGGCGGTAAGATAGTCGTCGGGGGAAAGTCCGGAAAGCGTGGCGCTCCAATCCCCATTGGATGAGGGTGTTACCGAAGCAAGGTAGTCTCTGCCTTCGCCGTGTCCTGTGGGATCGGTGGCGGCACGGTAGAGCTGCACTTCGCATTGTTCCGGCTGTCGAGTATCCAAAGTGCCTTCCACCACAACTCCTCCCCCGCTCTGCACAATGCTACTTATCACGGGGAAGTTGAGTTTTCCATTGGCACCATCGTCGCTGTCGCCGGCGTCGTTGGCATTTACACCGGGCGAGAAAAGGTCGATAGCCAAACCGCCGTTGTTGTAGAAACTGTTGCAGCTGATAAGGTTACGTTTGCAGTTGTCGTTGGTGATGTAAACGCCACAGCCGCCGTTGTTTGCAATAACATTGCCGTCGGCACTACTTCCGCCGATGACGGTCTGCTTGGGACCTTGCGAAATGCGTATGCCATCCATGCCGTTGGGCAAAGGAGTGTCGGATGCACTAACACCTATCTTATTACGTACCAACACATTGCTGTCGGAGCCAGTGATATTTATCCCCACCCCCACTTGAGTGTTGCCCGAAATCACATTGCCGTCGATGATGTTTTTGTATGAAATGCCGTCGATAATAATTCCTGCCGTGTTGGCAACAGCCGAATTGCCGTTGCAGTCGGTACCTATATAATTGTTTATCAAATGGTTGTCGTGAGTGCCGTTGTTATAAAAAAACACTCCGTAGCCCACGTTGCCGGAAATGATGTTGCGTTCGGCTGCTGAGTTGCCTCCCACCCTGTTTCCGAACGAGCCGTCGTCGAACAGCACTCCGTAGGTGTTGCCCAACGGCTGAGTGCCGCTGATGTCGGTGCCTATATAATTGCCTATCACCACATTACCCGTTGCGCCAACGCCAAACAGAGGCAGGCCGTAGTCGGTGTTGCCGGATATGATGTTGCGCTCGGCGACTGTTGTACCGCCAATAACGCAGTATCGCACCACGCCTTCCATGCTCATGCCGTCGTAGTTGGGCAGGGCGCGAGTGCCGGTGCGGTCGGTGCCGATGAGGTTGCCGCTTACAGTACACGAATCCACGTCGAGCAGACGTATGCCGATATGGCGGTTGCCGGAAATGATATTGCGGTCGGTGGCGGAGTTGCCTCCAATCAAAGCCTTGTGCGAGCCGGCGATAAATTCCAGCCCGATGTCGTTACTCACTGTGTCCGAGGCGTTTTCGTTTACACCTATGTAGCAACCCGTTACTTTGCAGTTGGGCGAGTTGTAGAATTGTATCCCTTTGGTGAATCCTCTGATGTTCAGTCCCTTAACCACTGCCCTTGCGGCATTGAAAACACGCAGTCCGTAGTCGAGTGTGTAACCGCCGTCTATCACAATTTCGGGGCCGTTGGCGTTGGTATTGCCAACATTAGCAGACTGCGTTGTGCCATCGATAGTTACATTGTTTTGCATCACCATCGGGAAAACGGTGGCGGGACTTATCACCCACACGCCCTTGGTGGCGTCGTAGCCAGCATCGGAGGTGGGGATGTTGAAACTAATGGTGTGCGGACCGGCGGTTGTCATGCACATCTGCAAGGCGTAGCACAGACTTCCCGCACCAGAGTTGGCGGTGGTGGTAACAACGTAGTTGGTGGCCTTCAGCTCACACAACGATATGATTGTCAGAAGTATAAACAAAAGTGTTTTCATATTCTATCTTTTTACGATTTTTGTTGCGCCCAGCGGCTGATCATCGTTGTAGGCAACCAAAAAATAAACTCCATTGGACAAACGGGAAAGGTCGATAACCCGTTCCGCTGTGGAAATCAGGCGTTTGCCTGTTATGGAAAAGACTTCGAAACGTGCGTTTCCACCTATGTTCAAAATCTCAACACAACCCATTGTGGGATTGGGGTAAACGGCAATTTGCTCGCTTACAGCATTTTCCAAACCCAACACCGAAGTCGCACTGGCGGAATACATCGATGTGTTGCCATATTGGTCGGTAACGGTAGCCACGAAACGTGTGCCAATAGAGCCTCCGAAAGCCGACACCCGCCATTGTCCCTGTGCATCGGGCGTTGTGCGACCAACAAAATTTTTGCCTTGCGGCATAAGGCTTGCAGTATCGTTGGCGTCACACTCAAACACCTCTACCACAGCATTTTGCGGACTACTCACAGATGTAGTGCCCGAAACCACCGAATATCCGGAATTAGGGTCGTGGCCGGCTAAGGTTATCACCGGAGGACGCACGCCACCGTTGCAGCCGTTGCCCATAAAAAAGATTCCGGCGTAACGGTTGCTATAAATCCGGTTTTCGGAAAAAGTGTTGAAACGGGTTGCAGCGTCGGTGAGCACAAGGCCGGTGGAGTCGTTGTTTGCGATGATGTTGCCTGTGCCCGCTCCCCCAACCATAGTGTGCGTGGCACCGCCTCCAATAACAAGTCCTGCCGCACCGTTTCCTAGGGGCGTAAGACCGTCAGCCCCTACACCTATCTTATTGTTTTTCAATACATTACTATCGGCTTGGTCGGTAATAACCACTCCATAGCCAAGGTTGCTGGAAATCACGCAGTTATCTATGGTGAGGTGTTTCACCAAAGCACTTACGATAATGCCGTTGCCGTTGGGCAAAGAATTTTGTCCGGAAACATCCACACCGATGTAATTGCCTGTAATGCTGTTATTTTCGGTTCCTGCATCGGTAACTTCGATGCCTGCGTACAGGTTGCCCGAAAACAGGTTACGGTCGGCGGCCGAAGTACCTCCTATTATATTGTCCTTGGCGTCGGCGGCAAGCATCAGACCTACGTCGTTGGGCAGAGCCACAGTGCCGGAAGCATCGGTGCCTACTTTGTTTCCACGAAAAATATTGGCGTCGGTGCCGCGGGTAACGATGAAAAGTCCATAGCTGCGGTTTCCGCTCAACACATTGTTTTCCATTGTGTTATGATTCGACGAGCCGTCAACGCAGATGCCAGTGGCATTAGGAACTGACAAAGTTCCAGTTACATCGGTGCCTATGTAGTTGCCGCAGATGTTGTTTTGCGAGCAGTTGCCGTAATAGATACATCCGTACACACGGTTGCCGCTTATGATGTTGCGTTCCTGCGGCGTGTTTCCGCCAATGACGTTGTGTCGCCCTGTTGTGTTTATCTCCACGCCGTTGGCCTGAATGGAGGAGTCGGGGGCAAATTCGAAAGTGTAGGTGCCTGTGGCGTCGAGACCTATGTAATTGCCACACACGACGTTACTGTCGGCCGATTCGATATAGATACCTATTTCGTCGTTGGCCGAGATAATGTTGCGCTCGGCGGCTGTGGTTCCGCCGATGCGGTTGCTGTTGGCGTTGGTCATTATAATAATGCCGTAGTGGTTGCTTAAAGCCGAATCGCCAAGGGCGCTAACGCCGATGCGGTTGCTTTTCACCACGTTGTTGCGGGTGCCGCTGCCTTCCATCACAATGCCCGCCGAGGTGTTGCCCGAAATAACATTGTTGGAAATTACGGCGTTGCGCGCATAACCGAGGTTGATAGTGCCGTAGGTGCCGCCCGAAAGTCCTATGCCGTATGTGTTTGGAAAGGGCGAGCGGCCATCGGGGGCCGTGCCTATGTAGCAGTCGCTCACAGTGCAGCGGTTGGCTCCGAACAGAAGCACGGCGTACTGGAAACCGCCTATTACAAAGCCTTTTATGGTAATACCAGCACTGGCCACACGGAAACACGACATCAGGTTGAGGGTGTCGCAGGTTAGCACCACCTCCGGTCCAAGGGGATTGGTGTTGCCTTTGTTGGTGGTCTGCGAAGTTCCGTCGATGGTTATATTGTTGACAATCAGGAAATACGGTAGCTCCGACTGCAGGTGAATGGTAAAAGTGCCGCTGGCGGAGTCGTAGCCTGCATCGGTGAACGGTATATTGAAACTGATGGTGTGGTTTCCGCCAAACGAGGCATTGGCATTGGTAATGGCCTGCCGCAACGAGCCCGCGCCCGTGTCGGCAGTGGTGGTAACGGTGTAGGTGTTCGAAAACACAAAGGAAAAACAGCAGATAGCTATCAAAAAAGAAAAAATATGTTTCATCGTTATTTTGTTTATTGACAATCTAATAACGCTAAAAACGCCCTTGTTATTATATTAAGCAACTTTTTTTTGTACAACAAAAGCCCACAATTTTCACAAAACATCAGTTCGTGGCAAAAATCCAATTTCCTATTTCCGAATTAAAACCGTATATTTGAGCCGTGAAACGAAATATCAACATATCGGCGAAAAGTGCTGCAAACCATTTATTTACAGTCAAAGTTCCTGCTCTTTTGCTAGTGCTGTTGATGTCGTTTGTCGCAAAAAACGACCTGTTTGCCTCCAATCGAAACGCATTGCACGGCACTGGCGACTCCTCCGACACGCTTTACCAGCCTCTGCCCGTTACCCTCACCCCTTGCAGCGACATGCTTTTTGTGGTGCCCAACGAAACCATTGTCGCACCTCCCACAAACGGCGGCCGCATAGTAAGCCGCAACAACGGGGCTTCGCTGTCTTCCAACCTGAAAAACCAATCTGCACGATATGCCTCCGCTCCGTTGTATCTCATATTAGAGAAACGAAGGTTGGGTAGAGACTTCCGTCTGAATGCCTTCGGACGCAACATCGATTATTACGTTTATTTCCTGAACATCCTAAAACTTTGATTTTAAGTCTATTACTTTTTTGCCATAGCTGAGAACGCCATTGCAAGCCTGTTTCCAGCTATTATTATCGTGTACTGCTACAAGCAGTTACACATTGTGTTACATTTAAATCAAAGATAAAAAATGGAAAAAACAGAATTCAAAAGCATAGACAAATACATTTACGAACTGCCCGACATACACAAGCGACTTCGCCCCATATATTGGGCGTGGGGCTGCGTACTATGCGGCATGGCGGGATTTCTGCTCAATCGGATGATACCAACCCACGGACAAGGCCTGTCGGCACTTATTACGGCGCTTGTCGTTGTCGGCATTTTCGGTGCGGGCACAATAGTGGCATACTATCTTATCGGCGACTGTAAAGCTCCCTATTACAAGCCGTTGCACCGACTGCTCACCCGCGAGTATTTCTTTTACTCCAGAAACGAGAAAAGCCAGCTGTTCGAAATGTTCGACAAAAAAGATATGGCTGCCATCGACAAGGTGAAGAAAAGCGCTTCGCCCGACTACACCCTTGTGCGCTATTCCGACAATGACGAAAAGGTGTGTTTCGCACAGATTTTCGAAACACTTGGAAATAAGGATATTCCTATAACAGAAATAGTAAAAATAGAATCAAAGTAATCACAAAAAAAAATCATTATGCAAAACATACTCGACACCCGGCAATTTCTTGCAAAACTGCAATCGGAAGGTATTTTGGAAAAGAAACGCTATTCTGCGTTGCCACCAATTTTTGAACTGTCGGCCGGCATTGCTCTTGTGGCTATGGCCTTAATTGTTCCGATGCCCGACACAGCCTCTTTTTCCATGCTTGTTGCAGGTGGCATATTGGCAATCATTGGCATGGCCTTTGCTACAAGGCTTTTCGACAAATCGTCGGGGTACTACATTTATTCCACGACAAAAAGCCGTCTGCGCACACATAACGTTTATGTTTCCGACAGGGAGCTATGTCGCCAGATTATTGAAAAGAACGACTTTGCCCGCCTTGCCGATGTGCGCAAAAACAACAGCTCACTTTCCATGCTCAAAGTAACCGTTTCCGACGACAGCCGTTTTGCCGTTATCCAGCTTTACGAGTACGACATGGCGTTTGTCCCTGCAACGGAATGTGCGGTGGCTTGCGACAAAGAAGCGGCTCAAGTTCGAGACTTTTTCAACAATCCCATTTGACAATACAACTAACAAAAAGCCAAGGTTGAAAGACCTTGGCTTTTTCAAAAATCTGTCAAAACATTTATTTAGCAACCACCACTTTGCGTGCAGGTTTGTTGCCCACCTGAATCAGGTAAACACCACTGGCAGGAGCGTTGAAATTTTTAGCATCTGAAGCACTATTGTCGGTCGCTATCACACGGCCACTGTTGTCGATAAAGCGGACCGTCTCGTTCTCTGCACCGGTAACGGTTATCAAACCCTTGGTATTGGTTATAGTGTAATCTTCAAGAATGTCGGCTTCTGTTATAACCAAAGGATGACCGGAGTAGTATGTATTCTCTATCTCTATCATCCAGCTTCCGTAAGAATTGAGTGTAGACCACGAGGTTCCGTTGGAGCTACGGTAACGGCTATCGTTGTTTCCAGAATAGTTGGTAGTTGTAGCAGGATAAGAAGCCGAGCTGCTAAGCACTATCCACAAAGGTTGTGTAGCGTCGAAGGCGATATTGTTGCTACTGATATTTGCACCCACATAACCTCTGGATGAAACATTGACATTTCCGTTCATAATTCTTGTCCCATTGGTAGGAACTGAACCTCCACTATATACGCTAAGCGTGTATGTTCCTGTACTCGGAGCGTAGAAATACACCTTGGATATTTTGCGGTGTGCTGTAAGCGCAGAAGATGGGAAACGAACGCCCCAATGGAAAGTGCCGCCGCTAACACCCCAACTGCTACCAATAGAATAGCTGGTGAAATGGCGCAATGTGTCACCCGAAATTCGTTCTATTTCGGCGGTAAAGGATGCGTTGTCGTTTACAATAAAATAACGTGGATTGTCCTTACTGCCGTCTGTCCATCCTTTAAAACGGTATCCTTCATTGGCACTTACAAGAAGCATTGCGGTATCGCTGTAGTTGGTGTATGTGCGGCCACCGGTAACACTACCTATGGAACTATTGCTCACATTGGCTGTAATTGTGGAAGTCGAACCCGTGTTGGTAACAGGTTTAATACCTAAAAGCGCACTGTTGTAGTAACTATAGTTGTTGGAGGAGTTTCCACCTGTGCCGCTACCATAGGGATTGAGCGCAGTTACGACAAAATTGCCGTTGTAATAACCATCCCATCCCCAGTTAACGTGGAATCTATTGCTGTTGTCATAGCCGTCGAAAACAAAGGCATGACCATACCGACCACTCTGGTCGCGTCCACTATATATAATAGGACGACGGGGAGTAGCATCCAGTTCGGCTTTAAGCAGAGCAATCCAATCATTTTGGGAATAATCGGAACGGCTCAAAGAATGAAGTGTACCGCTATTATACTTGAAATAGGTTTTTAAAGCATATTCTGCCGAAGGATAATTGCTCATCGAGCTGCCAGCAGTTGTTGTTGCACCGCTGCCTGTTGTGCCATAATCCATCTCCGTAGCCACGCCAATGTGGTAAACAAGCGTTGCCACAGCTGTTTTTTGTGTCGACGAACTGGAGCGTTTCAATGTGTCGGGCATACTGGACCAAGCGTAGGTTGTGGAGCCGAAATTGGCACTCTGTTGCGAATATCTTGACGGTGTATAGGAATGCGAGCCTCGTCCTGTTGTTGGATGGTTCCAGTATTTCATAACCTGTGCAGTAGCTATGGCCACACAACCGGCAACAGAATAAACAGATCCTGAATGGGGGCAGAGACTATTGTATAAAACTCCATTTCCAGTTGTATCACCTTGTCCCCACGCTGTTGTAAGCAAAGCGCTTACTGCTTTCTCGCGGGCACGTTCCACTGGTTCGGGGTCACCTTTGATTAGACGTTGCCATTCGGCAGCGATTTCGTCGGTAGCCTTTATATCGTCGGCAATAAGAGCATCAATTTCAGCATCGTATTGGCGGAACCAAACGTCAATATGTTCCGGGAGACTGGCCGGATTGAAAGTGTTGTCAATTGAGTAGCCGAGCACGGGAACAGCCCTGTCGTCGGCAGAGAGGATAACAAATCCGTTGCCCTGAGACGCTTTGAAGAAATACAAGTTGCGGTAAGGCATCTGTGAAGTCACGTCCACCAAATCAACGGAGCTGGAGCCGCCTTTTTCGATGAACAGGTTTGTAGCCACCTTGCGTGCTGTAGCAGCATCAACAGGGTCGGCTTTCGATGACATTGAGCCGCACAGGGCGACTGCCAATGTCAGCACGGAAAAAATTAATTTTTTCATCTTTTGATACTTTTTATTTTTGTTATGTTTTTATTTTTGTTTTCTCTCTTTGCCAACACGGGCGGCGATCCACTCGCGGTTGAGCCGTGCTATGTTAGTGCGTTTTATCTGTTTGGGACATTCGGCCTCGCAGGCGTAGGTGTTGGTGCAGTTGCCGAAGCCGAGTTCGTCCATTTTCTTCACCATTTTCTGAACGCGGTCGGCGGCCTCTACCCTGCCCTGCGGCAGCAGTGCGAAATGCGACACCTTGGCGCCCACGAAGAGCATTGCCGAGGCGTTCTTGCAGGCGGCCACACAGGCTCCGCAGCCGATGCATTCGGCGGCGTCCATGGCTTTGTCCACTTTGTCCTTGGGGATGAGTATGCTGTTGGCGTCGGGCACACCTCCGGTGGTGGCGGAAATGTAGCCTCCTGCCTGTATTATCTTGTCGAAAGCGGTGCGGTCCACCACAAGGTCGCGGATTACGGGGAATGCCTTGGCACGCCACGGCTCTATCCATATCGTCTCGCCGTCGGTGAACTTGCGCATGTGCAGCTGGCAGGTGGTAACACCGTCGTCGTTGCCGTGCGGACGGCCGTTGATGTACAGTCCGCACATGCCGCAGATGCCCTCGCGACAGTCGTTGTCGAAACACACCGGATGGGCTATCTTGTCGGCAATAAGGTGGCTGTTGAGAATGTCCAGCATCTCAAGAAACGAACAGTCGGGCGAAATGTCGTCAACTTTGTACGTCTCGAAACGGCCTTTGGCCTTGGCATTTTCCTGCCTCCATATTTTCAGAGTGAATCTCATTTTTATTTGTAGTTTCTCTGTTTTATTTCAATATCTTGATATTCAAGAGGTTCTTTGTAAAGGGTCTCTTTTTCGCCTTTGCCGTTGTACTGCCATGCGGCAACGTACATATAATCGTTGTCGTTGCGCAGGGTCTCGCCGTCGGCGGTCTGGTGCTCGATGCGGAAATGACCTCCGCACGACTCGTTGCGGTGCAGGGCATCGGTGGCTATCAGTTTGGCAAGCTCGAAATAGTCGGCCAAACGCAATGCTTTTTCCAACTCGGGATTCATCTGCTCGTTGGTGCCCGGCACAAGCACATCCTCGTTAAACGCTTTTTCGAGCTCTTTTATTGCCTCGAGGCCTTCTTTCAGACTTTCGGCGGTGCGTCCCATGCCCACATGCTCCCACATGATGTGGCCCAGCTTGCGGTGGAAATAATCCACAGGCTTGGTGCCGCCAACGGCCAACAGGTTGTTTATCCGCAGTCTAACTTCGGTCTCGGCCTTCTCAAATTCGGGAGTATCGGTAGTTGGCTTGTCGGCGTAAATCTCGTCGGCGATGCAGTTCTGCAAGGTGTAAGGCAGCACGAAATATCCGTCGGCCAGACCCTGCATCAGTGCCGAAGCACCCAAACGGTTGGCTCCGTGGTCGGAGAAATTGGCCTCGCCTATGGCGAAAAGTCCAGGTATGGTGGTCTGCAACTCGTAGTCCACCCAAAGTCCGCCCATGGTGTAATGCACGGCGGGATAAATCATCATCGGGGTTTCGTAGGGATTCTGTGCCGTTATCTTTTCATACATCTGGAAAAGGTTGCCGTAGCGGGCTTCCACCACATCCTTTCCCAGACGTTGTATTGCCGAAGCGAAATCGAGGTACACCGCAAGGCCTGTCTTACCCACGCCGTAGCCTGCGTCGCAGCGTTCCTTGGCGGCACGCGAGGCCACATCCCTCGGCACGAGGTTGCCGAAAGCGGGATAGCGGCGTTCGAGGTAGTAGTCGCGGTCTTCCTCCTTGATGTCGGTGGGCTGCAGCTCGCCGGAGCGCAGTTTCTCCACATCGGCTTTGTTTTTCGGAACCCAGATACGTCCGTCGTTGCGCAGACTCTCGCTCATCAGCGTCAGTTTCGACTGATATTCGCCCTTGACGGGGATGCAGGTGGGGTGAATCTGCACGTAGCACGGATTGGCGAAGAAAGCGCCGTGTTTGTGGCAGTTCCACGCCGCCGACACGTTGGAGTTCATGGCGTTGGTGGAGAGGTAATACACGTTGCCGTAGCCGCCGGTGGCCATCACTACGGCATTGGCGGCGAAACGCTCTATCTCTCCTGTAACGAGATTTCGGGTTATAATGCCGCGGGCCTTGCCGTCGACAACCACGAGGTCGAGCATCTCGTGACGCTCGTGCAGGGTGACGGTCTTACGGGCAATCTGACAGCTGAGGGCGCCGTAGGCACCGAGCAGCAGCTGCTGTCCCGTCTGTCCGCGGGCGTAGAAAGTGCGCGACACCTGTGCTCCGCCGAAGGAGCGGTTGTCGAGGTAGCCGCTGTATTCGCGGGCAAAAGGCACGCCCTGTGCCACGCATTGGTCTATTATCGAGGAACTTACCTCCGCCAAGCGGTAAACGTTGGCCTGACGGGCGCGGTAGTCGCCTCCTTTTATGGTGTCGTTGAAAAGTCGCTGAACGCTGTCGCCGTCGTTCTGGTAGTTCTTGGCGGCGTTGATACCGCCCTGTGCGGCGATGGAGTGCGCTCGGCGCGGACTGTCGCTGATGCAGAAAATGTCCACATTGAAGCCCAACGCCCCGAGAGTGGCGGCTGCCGAAGCTCCTGCAAGTCCCGTGCCCACCACTATCACGTTGAGTTTGCGCTTGTTGGCGGGATTTACAAGTTTCTGTTTGGCCTTGTAGTTGGTCCATTTCTCTGCCAAAGGACCTTCGGGTATCTTAGAATCTAATTGTGCCATAGTTTAGTGCCTTTGTTAGAAGAAAAACAAAAAATAAACAGGTATTGCCGAAAAGCCAAGCACTATAACGGCAACGTAACCCCAAGTGAACCATTTGATAAAACCGTTGTATTTGTTGTGGTTAAGGCCCAATGTCTGGAAAGCCGAAGGGATGGCGTGTGTAAGATGGATGCCCAACACAATGAACATCAGCAAGTAAATTATCGAATACAGCGGCTGCGTGAACAGGTCGGCGGCCACGTGGTAGAAATCGGCTTTTACTTTTTCCACGCCTCTCAAAGGCTCAGCTTCTTCGGAAGTGAGGTTGTATATCCATTTGCCGTCTTTGGAAAGGTGACTTTTCACATCAACACCACGTTCAAAATCAGCAAATTTTGCCATAACTACCTCTTCTTCACCGTTCAAAGCACATTCGTTCACCTTTTCCATATTTACCATATATTTTCCGTCGCTCCAGCCAAGTTTTACAAAAAAGAAATTGAAGAAATGCAGTATCAGGAACAGGAAAATAAGTATTCCCGAAAGCATCATCAACCGCGATGTGGAGGATGTTTTTGTCTTGCTCTGGCGTTTGTATCGCACGGGACGTGCCTTGCGGTTCTGGATATAAAGTATTATGTTTAGCACAATATGCACAAACACGGCGGCAAAAAGCACTATTTCAAACACTTTCACCACGTAGTTGGAGCCCATAAAGTCGGATGCGGCAAGGAACCACTGTCCGTCGTCGGGACGCACCAGACAAAGGTTTATGCCCATGTGTACAAGCAAAAACAGGGCAAGGAACAAACCAGCCAGTGCCACAACAATCTTTTTGCTTATCGAGGCTATTTTCGGAAGATTCATAGCGTTGATTGTTAAGGATTTGGATTATTTATCTATCGAAAGCAGGAACTCTTCGTTGTTGAGGGTGTTCTGCATCTGTTTTTTCAAAAATTCCATTGCTTCCACCGAAGTCATTTCCGAAACAAAGTTGCGAAGTATCAGGATACGTTGCAGCATGTCGGCGGGTATCAGCATATCGTCGCGGCGCGTGCTGGATGCCAGTATGTCGATGGCGGGGAAGATACGTTTGTTGGAGAGCTTGCGGTCGAGCTGCAGCTCCATGTTGCCGGTGCCCTTGAATTCCTCGAAAATAACGTCGTCCATCTTGGAGCCTGTCTCGGTAAGTGCCGTGGCTATGATGGTGAGCGAGCCGCCGTTTTCGATGTTACGTGCCGCGCCGAAGAAACGTTTGGGTTTCTGCAGGGCGTTGGCTTCCACGCCGCCCGAAAGCACTTTGCCGGAGGCCGGGGCCACAGTGTTGTAGGCACGTGCCAGACGTGTGATGGAGTCGAGCACTATCACCACATCGTGGCCGCACTCGGTCATACGTTTGGCCTTTTCCAGAACTATGTTGGCTATCTTTACATGATGTTCGGCCGATTCGTCGAAAGTGGAGGCGATAACCTCGGCATTTACGCTGCGGCGCATGTCGGTAACCTCTTCGGGACGTTCATCTATCAGCAACACAATAAGATACACTTCGGGGTGGTTGTAAGCGATGGCGTTGGCCACCTCTTTCAGAAGGGTTGTCTTACCGGTCTTGGGCTGAGCCACGATAAGTCCGCGCTGGCCCTTGCCTATAGGCGTAATCATGTCGATGATACGTGTGGACATGCTCTCCTGCGGATGGCCGGTGAGCTTGAATTTTTCTTCGGGGAACAGCGGTGTAAGCGAGTCGAACGGCACGCGGTCGCGGATACGCTCGGGCGAAAGTCCGTTGATTTCCAACACCTTCACCAATGGGAAGAATTTCTCGCCTTCGCGCGGCGGACGCACGGTACCGCGTATGGTGTCGCCCGTCTGCAAGCCGAACAAACGCACCTGCGACTGGGAAACATAGATATCGTCGGGCGAGTTGAGGTAGTCGTAGTCGGAAGAACGCAGGAAACCGTAGTTTTCGTTGGGGATAATCTCCAGCACGCCCTCGGCCTCCACAACGCCGTCGCTGTCGAAGGGATATTCCTGTTTCTGCGGACGTTTGTTTTCGGCAGGTTTGTTTTCGTTCTGCTCTGCGGTTTTCTCCACAATTATCTGGAAGATAGAATCTTCTGCCTCTTGGTTTTCTTCGGCACTGCTCTCTGCAGTCACTTCCGACGGAGCGTTGTCGGCAGGTTTATCCACTTTTTCCGCACGATTGGCCTCTTGATTGTTTTTCAACGATGCAGGCACAATCACCTCGGGGATGGTGCGCGTTTCAGCGGCACCCTGTTCCACAGTGGTTTTGTCGTTATTTTTATTGTTCTTTTTAGTCGTTCTTTCCTTGCGTTTGGAGTGTGCCGGCAAAGAAAGGGCCTCTTCGATGGTCTGCGGGGCGGCTTGTTCGGCTTCGGCAGCGGGATTCTCCTTTTTTTCGGGTTCCGCTTCGAATTTCTCCGGCTCTACCACTTTGCGTTCGATGAGGTTCATATCTATCTCATCCATAACGCCTTCGGAAAGGATTATGTCGTCCGGCAAGTCGGTGATGTCGGGATGACGCAGGATAAGACGTGTGTTGGGAGTTTTAACTTCCGGAATCTGAGGCACTTCGGGCAGAAGCACATCGTTTATGTCGATTTTCGACGAAGGTTCGGGGTCCACGTCGGCAAAGAGTTTCTTTTCGGGTGCTTTTTCTTTTTTGGCCTGATTAGCCCTGTGGGTGCCTGGAGCCATGTTCGACTCGGCTATGGGCTTGGGTTTCAGCCTTGCGCGTTTGGGACGCGGAGAAACTTTGGGTTTGTTTTCCTCCTCCGGGTCGGGATTTGCGGCCTGATGGTCCAAAATTTTGTAAATCAGTTCGTTTTCGGTAAGTTTCGAAGCTCTGGATATGCCTAATCCCTGAGCAATCTCTATCAAACTTACAAGAGCGGTTTTTGTCAGTTCTTCTTTAGTGTACATCAAAAATTATTATTAATTGTCGAAATTAAAAAGTCCCACAACATCACAAAAAAAATGTCAATCTGTTATTTTTCAAAGAAATGCAATGGTAAACTTTAAAATCGGACTTGATTTTTCGATTGCAAAGATAAGAAAAAAAATCGATTTTACAATACTATTTCAGAAAAATTAGCAATCTTTTTTTATCAACAGCCAAACTTTAATAACTATTTTTCACCATTATACAATAAAAAGCCGTCTGTTTAGTTACAAAATTGTAATTAGTTATAAAATACGGTAATTGTTTCTTACCAACACAATGACACACAATAATATACATAGGACGTTATTATATTTAGGCATAGTATTAGCATGCCTGCTCACGCCTCGTTTCGCATGGTCGCAAGGCGGTGGCTCCAATGCCGAAGATATGAAATATTTCGCCGAGGCATACGCAGCGAACTACGACAGCCTTATCCACAACTATTATTTTGGCAAGAACAAGAAAAAGATTGAGGACACCTACAGACTCTCCGCCCGCACCACCGAAAGAGTTGACTTTGAAACTGTTACCGACAGTATTATTTACAAACGCCTGCTCACTCTGAACACCAAAGTGAAATTGGAATACAACCCAAGGGTAAGGGGCTACGTGAATATGTACATCAACAAGATGAGAAAGAGCATCGACATCACACTGTCGTTGGCCGAGCTTTACTTCCCGATGTTCGAAGAGGCACTCGACAAATACGGTGTTCCCCACGAACTCGAATACCTTGCCATCATCGAATCGGCCTTGAACACCAACGCCGTCTCCAGAGCAGGAGCAACAGGACTGTGGCAGTTCATGGTGCAGACTGGCAAAAACTACGGTCTGGAAATCAACACCTTTGTGGACGAGCGCCGCGACCCGCAAAAAGCCTCCTACGCCGCTGCTCGCTATCTGCGCGACCTGAACAAAATCTACGACAACTGGCCTCTCGCCATCGCCGCATACAACTGCGGTCCGGGCAACGTAAACAAAGCCATAGCACGTTCCGGCAAACGCGATTTCTGGGGTATCTACGACTGTCTGCCTCGCGAAACCCGCGGCTACATCCCGGCCTACATCGGCGCCGTTTATATGATGAATTTCTACAAACTACACGGAATAAAACCATCGCACATCACCATACCCACTGCCAATGACACTATTGTTGTCCACAAGGACGTGGAATTCCAATCTATCGTCAAATACCTGAACATCTCGATGGACGAGCTGAAAACACTCAACCCACAGTACAAACTGCAATTCATACCTCAGTCCGAAAAAGGCTACACGCTGCGTCTACCGAGCAACAAAATAACCACTTTCATCAAATACCAAGACTCAATCTACTCATACTCACGCGATTCCAT
>JAEEGK010003552.1_pt1 | contig 38752 bp, 28 predicted proteins | sample 8958771 | NCBI WGS metagenome assembly JAEEGK01 (sample SAMN16246547, study PRJNA631951) | gut metagenome | biome: gut microbiome; feature: rumen; material: SC-attached | host: Bos | place: Iran: Karaj | collected 2018-10
TCTCGACTATGCTCGACATGACAGAATTGTATTATAAAAACATTATAGTAACTTTATTTATTAACAAATTAAATTTTAAACAATTATGGAGACAATGATTTTGAGAGTTAAGAAGTGCGGACAGATGACTACCGTACAGAGTGAGAAAAGTGAAAACGGAGTGCTTGACAAGCGCACGCTGGTGCTGCAGGAGCTCGGCGGAAAGTACGAGAACTGCTATGTGGTAACGGCGCTGGGTAGTCTGGCTACCATCGAGTGGAGTGAAGGAGAGATCGTCGCTTGCGCGCTGAGCTTCCGTACTCATGAGCACAATGGACAGGTCTACATGGATGTGATCGCGAACGAAATGTATTACATTAAACATTCTTGGCAGAGCCAAGCGGCAAAGCCGAGCGAAAGATTAAACATTAAACATTCGTTCTTGTCATCTCGACTAAGCGAAGCGCATGGAGAGATCTCATGATCTCTTTAGGAGATGTCTCGACTACGCTCGACATGACAAACGGGTGAATGCTCGACATGACAGAGAAGAGAATGTAACAATTTGAGTTGAGGTGAGGAGGATATTCTCGAGTAAATGGCCAAAGAATCCGAAATCTCTTCTCGCAAAAACTCAAAAAAATATGAAGAAAAATATAAACAAGACAATTAGTATTAATGGTCAGCTGATAATCAGCAAGACCGAAACAGGACAAGAGTATGTGCAGTTTTTGCCTAATAATCCCGTAGTGGGACAGGTGGAACCATTCCGCCGTTTGGCACATTCACAACTGCTGAGTAATGGTGTGTTTGACAGCCTGACAAAGAGGCGCAAGCGTCGCGGTCACCCTATCTTTAGGGCTAGTTGGGCCAGCCTGTCGTTTGCTGGCGATGGTTACGACTACATAATATTCAAGGTGCCCAGCGCCATGCGATATATGCTACACAAAATACTACGCAGCGACATCAACAAGATCGCCAACTACCTGGTAAAGGAAGGATGGAGTAAATGATCTACCGTATAACTTATAACAGCAAGCGGCAGAAGTTGGCTACGCGGGTAAAGGACCGCGAAGAGTTCCTCGCACTGAGGAACTCGAAAGCCAACCTGGCTAATCTGGAGAAGGCCCGACAGGGCGACGATGCGGCCAAGAAGAAATTGGAGCAGTTTGCATATAACCTGGGGCATGTGGACGGTCTGATAGCGGGATGCAAGAGTATCGGTAGCTATTTCTTCCACGACATTGACTGCTACGATAAGGAGCAGAGCGAGGCTATCTGTAAGCAGATTCTCGAGAAAAAGGATGAGATAGGCCTGAAGATGCTGGAGAAGAGCGCCAGCGGCGGATGGCATCTGGTGTGCAAACGAGAGCCTGGAACTACAATATTGGCGTCTCAAGTAAAAATCTCAACAATTCTGCGCGTCGAGATGGATTCTAATACCAAGGATCTACAGAGGGTGGTATACTCGACAAGTGGATCTGCTGAAGACTTGATTTATCTGGATGATGAGTTGTTTGATGAGCCGATGACAGCTGAGGAGTGCGAGGCGGAGTATGCCCGGCTGAAAGAGCGCGAACGCAAGGGCGAGGAACAGTTGCCGGCTGGGGCTAAGAAGGCGAATAAGCATTATAAGCCGTGGGAGGATTCGACTGATGGGCTTGCTGGTGAGCTTGCTGATGGGCTTGCTGACGTTCGGCGCCGTGGCAGGGGACAGGGACCTGCCACAACTACTGACGACGATTTGCTTTGTGGCAGGTACCAGTCCCCTTCCACAGCGAGCGCAGGCACGGCAAAGAAGTATCCGAATAGCTACCACGGGATACCGTTTGAGACGATACTGAAGAAGTATTGGGAGATGAACAATGGTGGGTTTGAGCCGAATATTGGTGATAGGGATACGTTGACGTATCAGCTGGCTTGCGATTTGAGGCATATTTGTGCTAGGAATGCGGAATGGCTGGATCAGGTGATACCTTGTTATGACGGTTTCCCGATAGAGGAGAAGCGGCAGAAGATAGCGAATGCGCTGAAGTCTAGCTACGAAGGTATGCCAGGACGACTGAGGGATGTGCTTGATGCGCTGGAAGGGCGAAAGACAAAGGCGCCCGAAGAGTCTGAACCCTCAGAGCAAGCTGCTCTGCCAGAGCAGATGCCGGAGATGCCTGCGGATAAAAAACTGCCGAAGTTAATTAGACTTTTGACGCGCAATACCCCCAACCAATACAAAGCGGCAGTAGCGCATGCGGTGTTCCCACCGCTTGGTACACATCTTAAAGAGGTATCATTCGAATATACTGATTACGTGCCTCATGAGGCAACTCTGATGAACTGCTTGATGGCGCATACAGGTGCTGGTAAAGGCTGTATAGACGAGCCGATTAAGCACATAATGGCGGACATCAAGGAGCGCGATAAGGAGAACACTCGACGCGAGGAAGCGTGGAAGCGCGACTGCCAGAAGAAGGGTGCTAACAAGGATAAGCAGGTTCGCCCCGAGGGACTTGTGATACAGGAGATTGATCCTGATATGACAAAGCCTGCGCTTGTGACGCGTATGGATGAAGCCGAAGGGCACTTTGTCTACGTGAAACTGAACGAGATAGATCTCTTCGAGCAGCTAAAGGGCCAGACTGGCAAGCAGCACTTCCAACTGATGTGTCTGGCGTTTGACCCAGGAGCAGAATTCGGACAGACTCGTGTAGGTACGCAGAGCGTAACGGCAAGACCTAAGTGTCGATTCAACTGGAACGCGTGTACTACAATCCAGAAAGGACGTCGCTTCTTTAATAAGGTGCTGACCGACGGACCAATCAGTCGAATAAACTTCTGTACCATCCCCGAGATGGAAATAGGTGCCGAGCAGCCCATCTACGGCAAGTACGACGAGAAGTTTGACGAGGAGCTTAAACCCTACATCGACAACCTTGTAGCCGCTCGCGGTCGTGTAGACTGTCCTCAGGCATTTAAACTAGCCAAGAAACTGCAAGAGGAGTGTGCTGAGTTTGCCCGTCTGTCGCAGGATGAAACCTACTGGAACCTGAGTCACCGCGCCATAGTTATCGCATGGCTAAAAGCCTGCGTGCTCTACGTGGCCAACGGTAATCAGTGGGAAAAGACGATTGAGGACTTTGTCCGTTGGAGTCTGCAGTACGATCTCTGGTGCAAGATGCATTTCTTCGGTGCTGATATCGAGGCAGTAAATCGCGGGTGCGAGCGTATTGGCACTCGTGGCCCAAGAAATCTGCTGGAGTTGCTACCTGATGAGTTCACTCTGGATGATGCGAAAAAAGCGCGCCAGAAGCAAGGCCTAGATCCGAAGAATGCATCTAAGATGGTAAGAAATTGGAAAAGCAGAGGCTATGTGACTCAGATATCAGATATCAGTTTTAAAAAGGCCGCAAGATTTAGTAATAACCCAAAAACCAACAACAAATAATAATATACAATGAGTGAAATAGTACAATTAAATAGTAATGCAAAGCTGAGTGAACACTTCACTCTAGGCGAGATGACAAAGAGCAACAGTCATCCTGAAGTGTATAACATCCCTAGCCACGAGGCTATCGCAAACTTGAAGCGTGTTTGCGGGTGGCTGGAAGTGCTGCGTAAGCGGTATAATGAGCGGTATAACGCTTGTCATCTCGAGCGGAGTCGAGAGATCTCTCCACGCGCTGCGCTTGGTCGAGATGACAAAGGAGGGGCGCTTGGTCGAGATGACAAAGAGAAACCGATAATCATTAACTCGGGCTATCGATCGCCACAATTGAATAAGAAGATAGGTGGTGTGGCTGGAAGCAACCATCTAACTGGTTGCGCGGTAGATATCCGAGTGCTGGGTATGGAGCAGCTGATCCGTTACGCGACGATCCTATTAGATTACGCGGATGAATCGAAACAGGACTTCGATGAACTGCTGATTGAGCGAAATCGCTATGGAGCCATCTGGCTACACTTCGCTGTGCGGCCATTCTCGAATCGACGCAAGGTCGCGTTTATACGAGCGTAGACAAGCTTGCTTGATCTACCGAGTGGTAGCGAGCTAGAGCGAAGCTCAAGGTGAATATTATCAACGCTTAGGATTAAGAATCTAAAAATTAGAGGATGTGTCAAAATAGGCACACCCTCTTATTGTGTATTAGAGTTCTATACAATAGGAGCCAAGCGCATAGTTGTCTGCGCAATATTCCTTTTTGCTGTTTCGGGCTTTAGGGCTTCTTCTATTGGCAGGGTAGGGGGATTGATGCACTCTACGTGGGCGAAGCCTGCGTCTAGCAGTTGTTGGCGATCGCTTATGCGACCGGCTATCAGGGCAACGGGCACATTGTGCTTTTGGGCACGTTTCAGTATGCCGTATGGCAGCTTGCCCATCAGCGTCTGGCGGTCGGCTCCTCCCTCGCCTGTTATCACCATGCTGGTTGCATCAAGTTCTTTGTCGAAGTGTACGGCGTCAAGCAGCAGGTCGATGCCTGGCCTGCAGTCGGCATTCATATATTGCAGGAATGCATAGCCCAGCCCGCCTGCAGCTCCTGCGCCTGGGGCATCCTGGCGGTCGTAGCCGAAGTGCTTGGCCGATGCCTCGGCAAACCGCTTGGCACGGGCATCTAGTGCAGCCACCATCTCTGGTGTGGCCCCTTGTGTAGCAAACTTTTGCGGGCCAAACACGTGGGCAGCGCCGTTATCGCCGCAAAGAGGATTGGTTACGTCGGTGGCGATGGTAAAACTTACATCATCCAGTTCGCGGATGTCGTCGAAGGTCCCGCCTTTAGCAAAACTGTTGATGATGGCTTGTAGCATACCTATTCCGCAATCGCTCGTGGCGCTTCCGCCCAGACCTATTATTATGTGCTTACATCCATGGCGCACGGCGTCAGCCACCAGTTGACCAGTGCCGTAGCTTGTAGCCACCATTGGGTTGCGCTCTTCGGGCGCCACCAGTGTTAGTCCGCTGGCTTTGGCTATTTCTATCACAGCCGTATCGCCATCCACCAGATACTGCGCCTTGATGGTGCGCATCATAGGATCTCTCACGTACACATCTACCAATTGGCCGCCCAGGGCATTCTTGAAAGCCTCAAGCCACCCTTCGCCGCCATCACTCACGGGTATCTGCACCACGTCGGCATCGGGCACCTTACTCAGTATTCCCTCTGTCGCAGCCTGATTGGCCTCAATAGATGTGATACACCCCTTGAACGAGTCGATTGCTACAATATACTTCATAATAGGTGCAAATATAGAGTTTTTATTTGATAATTCAAAATTTCTTTGTACTTTTGCAGCCAAAATAAAACAAAGACTAGTTATGAAGAAGTTTTTTATCACATCGATTGCTGCAGCATTGTTTGCAGTTACAGTTAACGCCCAGACGGCGCTTAAGAAGGTATATAATGAGAATATCAACCCACTGGAGCAGATTGACCAGGCTGTGGTTAAGGCTAAAGGCGAGGGTAAGTTGGTTATCTGTCAGGTTGGCGGCAACTGGTGCCCATGGTGCCTGCGCTTTGCCGATTTTATCACTAAGGATGCCGACATCAGCAATGTGATTGCCGAGAACTTTGAGTATATCCACGTAAACTACAATCCACGCAAGTCGCAGGGGCAGGAGAAACTGGAGCAGGGCAAGGCCCTTATGGCCCGGCTTAACAATTGTGGCCGATTCGGATTCCCAGTGTTTGTGGTGCTGGATAAGGACGGCAAAGTACTCCACATACAGGACTCCAGCTTCCTGGAGGAAGGCGAGGGATACAGCAAGGAAAAAGTCCTACGCTTCTTTAAGAATTGGACTCCAAAAGCATTATAAAAAACATCCGCCTGTCGATTGATAGGCGGATGCTTTTTTATGGTATTGTTAGAATGGGAATCCCTGTGGGCGAGGTGCTATCTCTGGCTCACCGTAGTATGATGCCTCGGCATCCTTATCGTTAAGCTTAAACACCATAAACTTCTTGTTATTGCCTGTGCAAGGAGCCCAAACGCCACCCTTAGGTCCGTTAGGATCGCTGTACTTCACAAAGTTGGTCCATGCCGTAAGCATCTTCTCACTCAGGTCCCAGTCGCCCTTGGTCCATGGGCGCCAGCAGTGCTTCAGACTCTTGAACACAAACCACAGGTCGCTAGAGTGGAATGCACCCTTCAGACGCTGGGTTACCTCGGGATGACTGCCATCGTCGGGCAATGGACGTGCAAACTCGTAGGCCCAAGCCTTACCGCCCTTCTCGCCACGAACCTTACAGAACTCAGCGATGTTAGGAGCCATATTACCCATATCGTTCAGTGTGAAACCTATCATATATGGCACGTCGGCAAGTGTTCCCTGACGTGTAGCGTCGTCGAAACTCTTCTCACTTACATATCCGTCGATCATTGGCATGAATGGCAGACCTCTGAACATAGCAGCCATTGGGCCGCCACCTTGCTGACCGTCGCTGTTAATCTGATGATACAGAGTGTTCAGTGCAAAGATAGTCTCAGTGCTGGCCTGACGCATCTTCTGCAGGTCGGTCAGTCCGGCCCAGTCGAACACCTTCTTGGCCTTGGCCTCGGCCTCCTGGAATGTACCACCGCTGTAGCGGGCACCCATCATATTGCCCTTATCGTCGGGGATAGCAAGTCCCTGTGCACTCATGATAACGGCCTTGTGGAACAGACCGCGAGCCAGAGGACTCTCACACAGTGTACGAACACTACCACCACCGGCGCTCTGACCGAAGATGGTTACATTATTGGGATCGCCACCAAACTGGGCAATATTCTTCTTGATCCACTTCAGGGCCTCAATCTGGTCCAGAATACCATAGTTGCCCGATACGTGGTTAGGGTTCTCAGCCGACAGAGCTGGGTGTACCAGGAATCCGAACACGCCCAGACGATAGTTGATTGATACCAGCACTACGTCCTTGGCGCCCCACTCCTGACCGTCGAACTCAGGCTCCGAACCGAATCCCTCGCGATAGCCGCCACCATGTATCCACAGGGCTACAGGCAGCTTTTTGTCGGCCTTACCAGGAGCCTTGGTCCATACGTTCAGATACAGACAGTCCTCGCTTGAGCCCGACTCTTTGCCATAGCCCCACTCAGTGTAATAACCACCAGGATACTGAATGGCCTGAAAACTCGGACGGCCGAATGTGTCGCAAATCTTAACTCCCTTCCAGGGCACTACGGGCTGAGGTGCTTTCCAGCGGTTCTCCTTGATAGGAGGCGCAGCATAAGGTATACCGCGATAAACAAACACGTCAGGATGATCATCGGCCAATACGCCCTGTACCCGACCACCTTCGATAGTCAACACAGGATTTTCGGCTGCGTTAACACATACTGCTACTATCAGCAGAAGAGGTAAGAATAGTTTTCTCATACTTTAATTATTGGTTTTGTTGATAATACGTAATCGTATTATAGACGTATCAATGCGCAAAAAGTTTAAAATAAATTTTTTATGTGGCCTCGTAGGCTAGATATTCCACACGTCGGCCATTACTTGCGGCTATGCTATCCAGCCTACTCTTGTTGGCTGGATGCAAGCCGAAGTCAAGGGGCTCATGCCGCTTTGTTATCTTTCGGGATAAGGATCCAATGTTGATGTTGGTGTTGGTGTTGGTGTTGGTGGTGGTGCTGCTGTGCCGTGGGGACCAATTAGTCCTCCTGATACTGTATCCAGGAAATCATCCGAAAATGGAATAACGCCGGCCTCCATCAACTTATTGTGGATGCCTTTAATCTCTTGTGTTTTCTGAGCGAGCTGCTCCTTGAGCTGCTCAATCTCTTGATCTGTAAGTGTTGCCATAATCCGTATAGTATCCTTCGTTGTCACAAACTGTAAAAACCGCAAACTCTAGGGATTATAGATAATCTACTGGTGAATTAGGTGCATTGCCTATTTCGGGCATATTCCCTTTACTGGGGTCTGGAGTGTCTTCTATATGTAGATCTTTGCCAAGACCAAATCCACCACCATTTACATCATTCAGTACCTCTTCATTGAGCTCTTGCTCTGCTTTCTTTAATTCTTCTTGTTTCATAATACTTATTAATTTAGTTAATTGTTAATGATTAAATTCGAGGGCAAAGATACAAACTTTCTGCGTAATTGATGTCTCATTTACGGAAAAATATGTATCAAATCAGGAAAAAGCGGTAAAATGTTCGTTTTTTCCGAAAAAATGTCTATCTTTGCACCGAATTATTCGGCTATCCTTATGAGAACTCTAAAACTCATTACCAATATAATTGTTGCGGTTGCACTGCTGGTCATTGCTGCCAGTGGTGGTAGTGATAGCATTTACCGGATATTACTAGTAGGAACACTCCTGATATGCATACTTCTAGGTTATCTGCTCTGGCGCGCGCGCGTATATAATAGGAAATTAGCATCAGAAAACCGCAGACTGCATGCTGAGATAGAGCAGAACCGCCAGGAACTACAGCTGCAACCGCAGGAACCTCAGCAGGAACAGCTAGAACTGCAGCCGGAGCAACAGGAGCAGGAACTGCGACCGGAGCAACAGGAGAAGAAGATAGTACAGTTGCAGGTCGCTCCAGTAGAGGAACCTAGCACCGAGCAACAGCTGTTTAGCCGGATCTGCAAGCTGATGAACGAAGAGAAACCCTATACCGAGGAGACGCTGAATCGCGATGTGCTGGCACAGATGCTGTGTACAAATGCCAAGTATGTGGAGCAGGCTATACGCCAGTGCTCAAAAGGCGAGACCGTAAGCGACTTTATCAACCGCTATCGCCTGGAGAATGTGGCCCGACTGCTTATATCCACCAGCGACCCAATAGCTATCATCGGCGAACTTTCGGGTATCCCAAGCCGCGCCACTTTGGCCCGACTTTTCCGTAATGCATACGGTATGACGCCCAGCGAATACCGAAATATTACCCCTAAAACATAGTTTTTCCTAATTTGAGACATATTTTTCCGTAAATGAGACATTAATTACACAAATAGTTTATAATTTTGCCACCAAAATCAATAACGAGTATGGAAGTATCATTTGTAATTGCAGTAGCTTTAGGAGTAGCCGTAGTAGTGGTACTCTTAGTTTTGGTAGCAGTCATTGTGTATCAGCGATGGCGCCTTAGTGATAACAACGCCCATCTGAAGGCGTTTATCAGTGAGAATATGGAAATGCGCGAAAGGTTGCAGGATTATAAGCATACCAGTCAGGCGCAGGTGTTGCGGCTTAACGAGGACGATCTTGACGTCGTTGCAGCCGCTGGAGTTAATAAGAAAAATACTATTAGTGAGGACTCTTTAAAAGATTAAGCATTATGAAACAGGACGATTTGAAGAAGGTTGAGCAGGCGCTCAAAGATGAGGAACTTGACAATGTATCAGGTGGTAGAAGTGGATTAGTCCACGATGATACATCAGAACATGAAGAAAGATTATTAGACAATTAAGATTAAATATATTATGAAAGAGGAAGATCTGAAGAAAGAGCAGCAGCTGAACGAACAGCAGCTCGATGAGGTTGCTGGTGGTAAGAGAACAACCCCCAGAGGTTGTGGATTGGAAGAATAATATTTCCGTGGAGAGAGCATAAATTATGGCCGATATATTTAATAAGGAGGCACTGGATGCACTCGATGACCACAGCGAGGTCGAGGAGATGGCGCGAGTAGCGTCGCCAAAGCTACGACTGGTACTAGGTGCCATGGTAGCCATGATAGTAGTGGTGTGTTATTGGTGTATCTTCGGTACCATCAACTATAAGGTAACAGCTCAGGGTGTAGTATTTCCATTTGGAGATGCTGCACCCATAAGTGTTCCTTATGACGGAGCTGTGAGTCGTGTGCTGGTTAGTCATGGCACAACCCTGCCAGCTGGCGCACCAGTGATGGAGATACGTAACGCCCTGTCGGCAACCGCCGTCAAGGCCCCCCGCGCGGGAGTGCTCTTACAGACACTACCGCTAAGCACCGAGTTTAAGGCCGGACAGCCAGTGGCATGGATGCTGCCGCAAGAGCAGGAAATGGCAGGGCGCGAGATGCTGTGCTACGTTACCTACAACGATCTGCGCAAGCTCAAGCTTGACCAGCAGGTACAGGTAACCCCCGCCAACATGGAGCGCGAAAACTGGGGCTACGCCTACGGACGACTGGTGGGTATAGAACAGTATCCTACCACGCGCCAGGAGATCGTTGGCCGCCTGAAGCTAGACCCGCTTGCCGCGTTCATACCCGATGGACAGCCCATGTACGAGGTACGAGTAGTGCTCGACGAACAGGACGGTGGACTGGTATGGAGCCGCGAGAAGAGTCGCGAAGTAGCCGTGGGCAACGGATCGCTGTGCAACATACAGATCATCACCCAGAGAAAACCAGTGTGGCGCATGTTGACAGGAGCTGTCGACAACGCGATCGAGTCGATAAGAGGTAATTAATCATCTATGAGCAGAAACAAGGTAGTAAAGGTGCCGCAGGTAATGCAGATGGAGGCCGTGGAGTGTGGAGCCGCATCGCTTACGATGATACTGGCCCACTTCGGCAAGTGGCTGCCGCTGGAACAGGTGCGTGTGGCCTGTGGAGTGAGTCGCGACGGTTCGTCGGCCAAATCTATACTCCAAGCCGCTCGTAACTACGGGCTCGATGCCAAGGGCTACCGTGTGACACCCGATGCCCTCGACGGCAAACAGCCAGCCATCATACACTGGAACTTTGAGCACTTTGTGGTGTTCAGAGGCATTGATCGTAAGGGCCGTGTCTGTATCAATGATCCAGGCTTTGGTCCGGTAAAATATCCGATGGAAGAGTTCCGCAAGCACTTTACAGGTGTTTGTCTTACCTTCGAACCTACCGAAAGATTTGAGAAAGGTGGCGAGCAGACCAGTATCCTGTCCTATGTGCGTCGTAACCTCCGTGGAGCCAGCGAGGCTTTCTGGCTCACATTTACGTTTGCACTTATGGCGGCATTCGTGGCGCTGTTCACACCACTGTTTACACGTATATTCCTCGACGAGATACTCTCGGGCAAGAATGCCGACTGGGCCAAGTGGTTCCTGATAGCCATGGGCGCGCTGGCTGTATTCCAGTTCCTGGTTGTACTGTTGCGCACCCGCTATACCAAGCGTGTGGCCGGTTCGCTGGCGCTTAAGGGCAACAAGGAGTATCTGCACCACCTGCTGCGCCTGCCGATGTCGTTCTTTGCCATGCGAAACGTGGGCGACCTGCAGCAGCGCATGCATCTTAACGAGACCATCACCCATGCGATGGTAGAGGTGCTGGCACCACAGGTCATCAACATCTTTCTGTTGGTGCTCTATCTCATGCTGATGTTCGTCTATTCTGTATGGCTTACTCTTATCGGAATGCTGGCAGCCGTAATCAATCTGTTGCTGGTTAAGCATTTCTCTGCCAGACGCATCAATCTGATGCGATCGATGGAGCAGAGCGAAGGCAAATACTTCTCGGCCACCATATCGTGTATCGACAACATGGAGAGCATCAAGGCCGCTGGTGCCGAGACAGGATTCTTTAAGTTCTGGAGCGGACTGTGGACACACAAGTTCAACGCAAACGGACGTGCCGACCGCGAACAGACACAGATGGCTCTGCTGCCCGTGCTAGCCACAGGACTGGTAAACATGGCTATACTGGTGCTTGGCGCCTACTTGATACTGCAGGGCGAACTTACGGTGGGTATGCTCTTGGCATTCCAAGGTTTTATGGGCTCGTTTCTTGAGCCTGTTAATGCCATCGTAAACGCATCGCAGACCATTGTAGCTATGCGCAGCCAGATGGAACGTGTGGAGGATGTGATGAAATATCCCGAAGACCACCGCGACAACAAGGGAGAGGTGGTTAGAGGCAAGCTCACCGGACTGCTCGAACTTAAGAACGTGACGTTCGGCTACTCACCGCTGATGCCTCCGCTTATCCAGGATTTTAATCTTAGGATAGAACCCGGCCACAGTGTGGCATTCGTAGGTTCGTCGGGCTGCGGAAAGAGCACACTAGCCAAACTGATATCAGGACTTTACAAGCCATGGAGCGGCGAGATAACTATCGACGGTCGTCCCATCGAGAGCATATCGAGCGAAGAACTTACCAACTCGGTAGCAGTAATCGACCAGAATGTGGTGCTGTTCGACGACACCGTGGCGCAGAACATACGTATGTGGGACTCTGTCATCGAGGACTTTACGATGGTTATGGCATGCAACGACGCACAGATACGTGCCGACATCATGACTCGTCCTGAGGGCTTTAATACTAAAATCATTAAGGGCGGACAGAACTTCAGCGGCGGCCAGCGCCAACGTATGGAGATAGCCACAGCACTGGCCAAGGAACCCGCCTTGCTGATAATGGACGAGGCCACCAGTGCACTCGATCCCAAGACCGAGGACGAGGTGATGAACCGCATCCGACAGATCGGTCCCACACAGATAATCATAGCCCACCGACTGAGCACCATACGCGACTGCGACGAGATAATCGTAATGGATCAAGGCAGGATACTGCAGCGTGGTCGCCACGAGGAGCTGATTGAACAAGAGGGAATGTATCGCGACCTTATGAAGAGTGAATAAACTATGGCAGTATATATTAACCAGATAAACAAGCGTAAGGCTGCAGAGCAGGCTGCACTGGCCGAGGTAAACGAGAAGGCCAGCAAACGACTGGGCTTTATCGACGGCAAGCGCCCCGTGCCACAAAACGACGAGAGTGCGCTGCGCCAGATACTTGAGGCCTTGGGCATAACCGACTACGAGTTTGAGGACGACTATCTGCAGTCGCCCGAGGAACAGCTTACCGGCATACTACGTTCGCGAGGCATAATGATGCGCGACATCCAACTGATTGGAGAATGGTGGAACGAGTGTGTAGGTCCGCTACTGGGCTATGCCAAGGATGGCAGACTGGTGGCCCTTACCCCCACCAAGACCGGACTGGGCTACCAGTACCGACAGATAGACGGATCAATACGCAAGGTGGCACGCGAGGATATGGGCACCGAACTTAAGCCCAAAGCCGTGACCTTCACCAAGGCATTACCGCTGAAACCGCTCAAGTTAAAGCATCTGATGGAGTTCACATGGGATGTAGTGTCAGGACCAAATGCATTGTTGCTGGTGGCATGCGCGCTGGTGGTCATCCTGCTGGGTATGTTCACCCCAATGGCCAACAAGCTTATCTTCGACACCGTGATCCCTACCGGCGATGCATCCGACTTGTTGCCCATCACCGGACTGCTGATTGGAGCCACCGTGGGCACTATGCTGCTTACCCTAACGCGAAATCTGTATATCATACGCATACAGCATATCGTAGAGCTACATGTGCAGAACGCAGTAATGGCACGCACATTCCTGCTGTCGCCCACATTCTTCAGCAAGAACTCATCGGGCGAACTTACTGCCAAGCTGCAGAATGTGGCAGCGCTATGTTCGCTCATCAACGAGAATATTGTGGGTGTACTGCTTTCGGCTGTACTCAGCGTTATCTATCTGGTGCAGGTCTACATCTATGGCGGCAAACTGCTATTGCCGGCCCTGATAATCATTGTGGCTCAATCCTTAGTGCTGACAATGAACTATCGCTACACAGTAAGATTGCGCCAGAATTACACCGAGCGTGCCACAAAACTGAGCGGACTGGAGTACAACCTGTTTGCGGGCATACAGAAAATCAAGCTTACGGGTAGCGAGAACCGCGCCTTTGCCCGTTGGCTCGATCACTACAGCGCAGCCGCAAAATTCATTTATAACCCCGCATTCAAAGACCGCTTCTGTCCTGCACTGAGCGCGCTGCTGGGTCTGGGCGGCGCCATGTTCATATTCTGGAGCACACTGTCCAACGGTGTTACCACGTCCGACTATATCGCATTCAGTTCGGCCTTTGGCATGATCACCGCCTCGCTGGCACAGCTTAATCTGGTTATACCAGAGTTGGCACAGATTAAGCCACTGCTCGAGAGTGTTAAGCCGATACTTGAGGCTGTGCCCGAGATGGAGGACAAGGCTCCGCAGGTAGCAGGCCTTTATGGCAGTATCGAGGTTTCGGATGTATCGTTCCGCTACGACGAAGACGGCCCGATGATACTCGACAACCTGTCGCTTAAGATAAAAGCAGGCGAATACGTGGGCATTGTGGGCAAGTCGGGCTGCGGAAAGAGTACGCTGATGCGACTGATGCTAGGTTTCGAGGCTCCAATATCCGGCGGTATCTACTACGACAACTACGACCTGTCGAAGGTCGACAAGGCCTCGCTGCGTCGCAAGATAGGCTGCTGTCTGCAGAGCGGCAGCCTGTTCACCGGCGACCTCTTCCATAATATCACCATCACCGCCCCATGGGCCACTCACGACGATGCCTGGGAGGCGCTGCGCATGGCCTGCATGGAGGATGATGTGCGCCGCATGCCTATGGGCCTGCACACCGTGGTGAGCGAGGGTGGCGGCGGATTCAGCGGCGGACAGAAGCAGCGCATACTGATAGCTCGCGCACTGATATCAAAGCCTAACATCATATTCTTCGACGAGGCTACATCGGCACTCGATAATATTGCCCAGAAGTCGGTGAGCGACAATCTCGACAAACTCAGGTGCACACGCGTGGTCATAGCCCACCGCCTGTCTACTATCCGCCACTGCGACCGTATCGTGGTGCTCGACAAGGGACACATAGCAGAGCAGGGCACATTCGAGGAACTGATGGCTAACAAGGGGCTGTTCTACGAAATGGCTCAAAGACAACTTTAAAGATATAACATTAAGATATGAAACGAGGATTTATTATAATAGCCGCGGGGGCAATGATGCTGATGAGCTGCGGCGGAGCAAGTACTAAGGATACTGCCGACAAGAAGGATTCGGTGCAGACTGCGTTGAATCAAGGGGACAGGTCGCTTGATTCTGTCCAGTATAATGGACCTGTCCCCATGATTCAACAACAAACCATGGGTAAGGTGGTGGCTGAGCGATATGCCGACCTGGCATTCGAGACAGCACTGCCCATAGAGCGAGTGCTTGTGAAAAACGGTCAGCATGTGCGCCAGGGACAAGTGCTGGCACAACTCGACCAGTTTAAGCTGCGCACTGCCATTGCCCAGCAGGAACGCGCCATAGAGCAGTCTCAGCTACAGATCGAACAGGCCTACCTGCAGATGCAGGACGTGATAATAGCTCAGGGCTACGATCCCGACAAGAAAGACCAGGTACCAGCCAACGTGATGCACAATGCCGACGTGAAATCAGGCTATGCGCTATCCAAGAGTCTGTTGGCTTTGGCTAAAACCAAACTGGAAGCAGCCCGCCACGAGCTGCGCAGTGGCGTGCTCACAGCCCCGTTCGACGGTGTGGTAGCCAATGTGTCGGTACAGGCACACCAGCTGGCACAGGCCGGACAGACCGTTTGCCGTGTGATAGCTTCGGGCAGTATGAACGTGGAGTTTCGTGTGATGGAGGCCGACCTGGCAAAGTACAAGATAGGCACTAAGGTAGCAGTTATTCCTGTGGCTGACCGCTCTCACACATACAATGCCACCGTGAGCGAGATTAATCCCGTTGTCGACGAGCAGGGAGCAGTAACCCTGCGTGCCCAGCTGGCCAGCAGTACAACTCTGTTCGACGGCATGAACGTAGAAGTATTGACAATTGACAAATGATAATGGACAATTATGATGAGTAAACGACTGTACATTTTCCTGGCGATAGCTCAATTATCAATTGTCAACTGTCAATTGTCAATTGCTCAGCGTCGCGTGGTGCTCGATCTTGACCGTACGATAAGCCTGTCAACTGACAGCTCGTTGTCGGCACAGAAGTACCAGAGCGTTTACGATGTTTCGCGCTATGAGTATCTGTCGTGGCAGGCATCGCGCAAACCGCAGATATCACTCCAGTCTACACCCGTGATGTACGAGCGCTATATGACCCAGCGATATGTATCTACCGAGGATGTGGATGTGTATCGTCAGCAGCGCACGTTCTACTCGCAGGCAGGCATTTCGGCCACACAGACCATGGAGAACTGGGGTGGCTACTTCTATGGCTCTACCCAGCTGGGATTCCTGCGCACATTCGGCGATCAGAATCAGACACAGTTTATGACCGTGCCTGTGGCAGTAGGGTATAAGCAGGATCTGCTGTTTTACAACCCGCTGAAGTGGGCCAAGAAGATTGAACCGCTCAAGCTGGCACGCGCAGAGAAGGAACTCGTCTATGGCATAGAAACCACTTCGGAGGAGGCTGTTGCCCGATTCTTCACCCTGGCGCTGGCACAAGACCAGCAGCGCATGGCCGAGGAGTATCTGGCATCGTGCGACACTATCTATGCCATTGCCGAACGCCGATATAAGATAGCCAGCATACCAAAGGCAGAGCTCAGCATGCTGGAGCTGCAGAAGACCAATGCCCGCACCTCTCTGACCAATGCCCGTATCGCCCGCAACCGTGCTGCCAAGGAGTTAGCCACATATCTGGGCATGGACCGTGCCACCGATATCGAGCTCATCATACCATCGGTAATAGGCTCCATGCACATCGATGCTACCGAGGCCATCGCACTGGCCCGTGAGAACAATCCTACATATCTGGCCAAACGACAGACCACAGCCGAGGCTCGTCGCGAGGCCGAACGCGCCAAGGTCGAGAAGAATTTTAGCGTGAGTCTCGATGCCAGCGTAGGTCTGAACCAGGTGGCTGATAATTTCAGCGAGGCTTATCGTAATCTGCTGAGTCAGGACAAGGCCACCATCACACTGTCTATCCCTCTGAAGGACTGGGGTAAACGCAAGAATGCCTATCTGGCAGCCCGCAGCACAGTAGATGTGGCCGAACGTGCAGAGCAGGAGTCGGCACGCGACATAGAGTTGGAGGTAGCACTGACCGTGGCCGACTTTAATGAGCGCCATTCGATAGTGGAAACCTCGCGCCAGGCTCTCACCATAGCCGAAGACACCTATGCTCAGACCTTGCAGCGCTTTATCCGCGCCCAGGCCAATGCCTACGATCTGTCGCTGGCCCAGAGTCACTGGCAGACGGCCCGCCAGAATCAGATAGCCTCGCTACAAAACTACTGGCTATCCTATTTCCACCTCCGCCGCCTAACCCTCTACGACTATCAGCACAATAAGTCAATAACTTACAAATAGAGATAAAAGAGAATCGGGTGCTCAGTTTGTCGGGCACCCGATTCTGTTGTTGTATACTTCCCCCCCCTATGTCATCTCGACTAAGCGCAGCGCATGGAGAGATCTCTCGACTTCTGTTTGATAATTTTAGGTATGCGCTGCTTGAAGTAGCTGAAGAACATGCGGTAGCCGGGACACAGGTAGTTGCGGCGCTCAGGACCGTTCAGCGTCATGCGCTCATCGAGTCGGTCCTTGGGACAACCACCGAAGCATAGATCGGCTACGTCGCAATGCAGACAGACGCTGGGCAGACTGTCGAGTTTGTATTCGCCAAACTTGCGATTGGTCTCCATCATGTCGTAAAGCGGTGCTTTAAGTATGTTGCCGACGCGGTATTCGGGGAATACGTAGCGGTCGCAGCGATACAGGTCGCCGTTCTTCTCGATCACACCGCAGTGGCCGCATACAGCCTCGTGTACGCACAGCCCGGCTGGGCGACGTGTAAGGTTGCCTATGGCAGCCTCGATCACCTGTACAAACTTACGACCTACATCGTGCCGACTCCACTCATCGAGGATAGTGCATAGAAATCTGCCATAATCCTCGGCAGGCACTGTAAATGGTGCCAGACAGCGTGGCTGGTTGCTGTAGATGCCTGGTGGCAGCGCTACATTGCCACTGCCATGATGCGGCAGGCTCTCTACCACAGGCAGAAACTGCATATAGTTGCTGAACTCGCGCAGAAAGCGGTATACCTCTGAGGCATGCGTAGCATTGGCTGCATTCACAGTGGTCAGGGTGTTAAACTCTACGCCATGTTTCAGCAGTAGTTCCAGTCCGTGCATTGTACGGCTGAAGGTGCCTTCGCCATGGGCATCCTTGCGATAGATGTTATGCAGATGCTCTGGACCGTCGATGCTCAAGCCTATACGATAGTTGTTGTCGCGAAAAAACTTGCACCAGTCATCTGTGAGTAGCGTGCCGTTAGTCTGCAGCGTATTAAGTATGCGGCGCCCTTGGCCATACTTCTGCTGCAGAGCCATCGCCCGCTCAAAGAATGGTATGCCGGCCATGGTGGGCTCGCCACCATGCCAGGCAAACTCTATCTCAGCATACTGCCCGTGTATCTCGATGACCTGCCTTACGTAGCTCTCCAGTACCTCATCAGTCATAAGAGAATGGCCAGCGGCATTGCCGCTCGCCTTCCCTAGATAATAACAGTACTCGCACCTAAGGTTGCAAGCCGCACCTATGGGCTTTACCTCGATGGCGTAGTGTCGCAGGTCGTCGCTCATTCTCAGTATTTAGTTCGTTCGGTTATAAATACTGATACCGCCTGCATATCCACCGCCTGGCATTACCTCATGTCCGTCGTCGGTGCCTATTTCGTGCAGGATGAGGGCGTTGAGTTTCTGGTTCATCATCTCTACCAGCGATTGGTTGGCGTTGTCCTTAGGCCAGGCCAGATTCTCGGTCTCGCTGCTGCCATACTGGTAAAGCTCCACATCGTTGTTGGCCCATAGCGCCTCATAGTCGGCTGGGGTGTTGAAGTTGAGTGGTGAGAAGTAGCGTGCGAACTTGTATTCGGGAGTGATGATGCCACGCACAAATCCACGCTTACTGATGTCGGCACGATAGGCAGGCTTCAGAGCAGGGTTGAGTACGAATGCACTATCGATCATAGAGAGCATCTCGAAGCAGAACAGTGCGCCCTCGCTGTTACGGATGTCGGTAGCCGGATCCTTAACGGCTGGCATCAGCGAATGTCCGTGCAGCGCAGCGGTGATGCTGTTGAACTGCAGCTGATTGCCTGCAGTGGCTATATCTACAAATGTAGGAGCCAGATCCAGGTGCGAAGTAAGGTTCTTGCAGTGGCGTCCGCCTTGAATCTCAGGATGATATATAATCAGAGGCACATGGATGTTGTTTTCGTAGATGTTGCCACCCTTACCCTTCATACCATGCTCGCCCTGCAGTTCGCCATGGTCGCTGGTATAGACGATGATGGTGTTCTTCATCATTCCGGCCTGCTCCAGATAGTTGAGCAGCTTCAGCATGTGGTTATCCTCATCCTGAATGGTGTTGAAGTAATAGTCGCGGAAGCGCTTCCAACTGGTTTCCGATGCAGGTGTAGGACCAACCATGCGTTCCCAATTGTAGTGATACTCGGTATGAGCCTGTGGACGCCCTGGCTTGTCGAGTGGTTCGTTCCAGGTAGCAGGCACGGGCACGTCGTAGGTCTTCTGGTAGAGTGCCACACCTTCTGGTTCGGGCACACCCTCGCCTGCGATACCGCCAATACCGTCCTCGTTGAAATACATAATATCGTGCGGATTCAGGAAGTTTACAGCCAGGAAGAAACTCTGTCCGTCGCTGTTAAGCTGTTTTCCTTTTGTCTCCAGCCACTCGATTGAGTTGTCGGCAATGGTGCCGTCTTCGTGCAATCCCTCATATACAGCACCATACATGTCGCCCTCGGTCCAGTCGCTGAATCCGTATTCCTCCAGACTCTCGGTATCTTTCGATACATGCCACTTGCCCTTAAAGGCTGTATAGTAGCCGGCCTGGCGCAGCATATCGCCCACAGTAGGCAGATCGCGCGGCATGTCGTTAACAAATGCATAGTTGGTGTTGTCGAGCATGCATGTCTCGGTGATGTGGCGGCCGGTGTAGATAACCGAACGGCTACTGGTCGACACATTGGCGCATGCATAGTGTTTCTCGAACGTAGTGCCTATCTGGCGCAGGCGCTCGCGGGCTGCGTAGTCGCTACCGGCAGGATATTGCTCCATGTAGGCCTCCTGGTCGCAGGTGATAAACACGATGTTGTACTTGCCGTCGGCATTAGGCGTAGGCTTAGTCTCGTTTGCCGGGTTGTCCACCACGTCGGCACAACCAGCCAGCAGTGCTGCTCCGGTAGAAAGCAGTGTTGCTGAGTAAAGTCGGTGATTCTGATTTGTTTTCATACAGTCATAATGCTATGGATTGATTTATGGATACAAATTTACGTATAGTGCTACGTAAAGGCTTTCCCCTTGTCGTAAATACGATGAGAGGAAAGAAGAAATACGCCGAAAGGAAAGAAATACGGCGAGAGGAAAGACGGTTTATCTTTGCTGGCGGTAGGCTGATGGCGACTCTTTGCCCAGTTGCTTGAAGGCCTTGGTCATCGAGGCGGGCGACGAGAATCCACACTCTTCGGCTATCACCAGCAGGCGCTCGTCGGGGTGGGCTGTTATCAGACTGATGGCATGGCGCACGCGGTGCTGACATATCATATCGTAGAACGACTGATATCCACTGCGCCGTATTACCTCCGACAGGTAGGTAGCATTGGTGCCCAGTCGCGCGGTCAGCATGTCGCTGGTGATGTGTTGCTCGGTAAATATCCGCTCCTTGGTCAGCAGTTCATCCAGATGGCGACTCATCTGGGCAAAACGCTCTTCGGTAAGTCTGAACGATCCTGTGGCTGACGATGGTTTGGATGATACCTCGGCAGTTTCCTCGAAGGCATCTGTCTCGGCTGGCTGCTGTTGCTTTTCATCGTATGGTTGTCGCCACGGGTTGAGCGTAAAGATACAGAACCAGATGTTTACCCCCGTAAAGATTACATCGCGCACAGCTTTTACTATCGCGTTGTCGGCATAGAAGTTTACGGCCATCAGTACGCATATGGCAGTGGGCAACCATTGTATATATTGCGCAAATCGCACGGGGAAGTCTTCGCTGTCGGCGTAAGTGTCTTCGTTGGCACGGCGCACGGCCTGTCCTATCTTGAGTGCCATGCGTACCGACAGCATAAAGTAGGCGGCAAACACCGCATTCACAGCCAGGAATACCCATGGACGGTGTCCATCAGGCAATGTGATCACTCCTACAGCCTGTAGCAGTAGTGGGGCTAGTATAATAGCAGCAGGCATAAACAGCCAGATGCGCCTGTGGTTCAGAATGCTCTTATTATTACTGGCATTGCGCCCCGCAAAGAAATAGCCTTGACACATCACCAGCATCTGCAGCGAAAAGATCAGCACTGCAAATGCGTTGACGTATAACAGTGCATCGTCATCGCCAACATGTAGCAGGTAGGGCAGTTCCATTATTTGCATCAGGTAGAGCGCACCTACCGACCGTTGGGCAGGAAACAGCTCATGGAAGTGGTCGTTATATGCTTTTGGGCGATAGTACCATTTAAGTATCCATCCGTACAAATTAGTAAGGATGAAGGCCATGTTGGCGGCAAACAGTAGCAAATATACAGTTGTAGGCATAAGGAACAGTCAATTATGGGCGCAAAGATACAAAAATTTTTTTAGAAACAATAATTGTTACCATATTTATTTGTACCTTTGCCGCCAGATTTGTGATAAGAACAGTAAAAATATAATAAAGATGAAAAAGATTTTTTTAGCGATATTTGCATTGGCAATGATTAGTGAGCCTGCCGATGCACAGTTCTTGAAGAAATTGTTTAAGAAGAAGGCTAAGACAGAGAAGAAGGCCCAGAAGAAGACTGATGGTATTGACGACGACGCACAGGTGGCACTGGCTGATTTTGCCACACTGGCCGATAACACGAATAACCGCAATGCCTTTATGGACATCCCCCTTGGCATAAAGGCTGATAGATTTGAGAAGCAGTTGCTGCAGAAGGGTTTCGCAGAGCGAAAGCTGGAGGGAAACCATACCGGCAAGTCGTATATCTACGATGGTGAGGTGTATGGCGCAAAATCTACTGTTACCCTGGCTGTGAGCGACCAGACCGATCGTGTGTATGCGGTAGATGTGACTGATAACACCATCTATGCTTCGGAGAAAGAGGTGAAGGCACGTTTCTCGATGATTAAGAGCGAACTGCAGAAGGTGTATGGCCGTGGCTATGTGGACAATCAGGGCGAGGCATATACCATCCAGACACGTCTGGGCATGGTTAATCTGCACTACGAGCGTGGATCGCTTACCAGCAGTTACACACTGGGCTTTGCTCTGGATGATGCCAAGGCATATCAGATGGCATATCAGGAGATGGACGATAAGGAGTATGAGACTGCTCCAAGAAACATAGAAGCCGGACTGGCTGCTGCCTGCAACCATACCGACCTGGTGGGCCTGGGTGTGCGCCTGCTTCAGAACCGTACAGTGAAGGGGGCTCAGACGGTACTGACCAGTTACGACTTTACACTGGGCAAGGCTACTGCTAAGGCTATCCCTGCATCATTCAATATGGATGGCTATCAGGCCACGGCATCGCTAGCTCGTAAAAAGCAGGCCATCACTGCCATCACGCTTACAGCCACTGATGATACAGAGGCTGTGTGCAAGGACCTTAAGACCTACGGCTTTACCTCGGCCGACCAGAAGACCTGGCGCCAAGGTAAGATGACAGCCGTAGTTTCGGCCGACAAGCAAGGTCGTGTGGTGCTTACCCTGCGATAAGCTGTTGGCTCTTATCTTAAGATGATCTTTCTACCGGCATGGATATATAGGCCGGGTGTAGTGGGTGCGTCGACGACGCACCCATTAATATTGTAGTATCTGCTATCGGTGGATTTGTTGCTAGCAGATGGTTGATTGCTGATGGCAGTGCCGGTATTGGGATCTTGCTCAGGAAAGCTGCCGCGTACGTATACGCGGTAGCCTTTTGCATCTATATTGAATGTTTGTGTGGCATTAAGAGTGGTCTGTTTGCGACTTGTGCCTTGGGCAATGGTCTCGCTGTCGAGCCACAGGCTCCATTCGCCTTCGTCGATACCCTCGATAGTGGCTGTGCCATCGGTAGTGCCCATATTGAGTACTACCAGCACCTGACTGTCGGCAAGTGTGCGGGTATATGCCAGTACACTGGAACTTCCTGATACGTTGAGAAAGTTGACTGCAGGATTCTGAGCGGCTGTCTTACTGTCGCTAAGAGCAGGAATGGCATGCTTAAGAGCAAAGAGTGTTCGCAGGGTGTTAAGCATCTTTTCGTCCTTAGTGTTCCAATCTATCTTTGTGTCGTGGAAATAGTCGAGGGCCTGATTACCACCAGTCTCCTGACCATTGTAAATGAGCGGCATGCCATACAGGGTGTAGGCAAACACGGTGAGAGGATAGCGGTTTTCGCCATACTTCTGAGTGAGTGTCTTCTTACTCTCGTTATAGTTCTGGTCGTGGTTGGTAATATAGAGCATACGACCAAACGAAAGACTGCTTGAGCCCTCAATTAGTGTGTTGGCAAAAGCCTTGAGTCGGGCAGAGGTGCTGGTGGTGCCATAGTTGGCCAGACTAGACTGGAAGCGCCAAGCATAATCGTAGTCGAAACCTACTTCCTTAAGACGTGTGGCATCGTTTGCAATATCAGCCTCGCCAAGGAATGTGATGATCTTATCTGTCTTATACTCTTTAATCATCGGGATGGTGGTTTGCCAGTATGAAGCAGGAATCTTGGGACTGCTGATGTAGTCGCAGCGATAACCGTCGATATCTGCCTCGTCGATCCAGAACTTAAGACAGTCGTTCATGGCATTGACCAGATCAGGATTATTATAGTCCAACTGCCATACATCGCCGTAGTTGTTGGGATGAATCATTTTGCCGCCGCTGGTGGCATAGTATTCGGGGTGAGATGTAACCCAGTCGGCATCGGTAGCTGTGTGGTTGGGCACCCAGTCGAGCCATACCTCCATGTTAAGTTGGTGTGCACGGCTAACGAATGATTTCAGATCGGCTATAGTGCCGTATTCAGGATTTGTCTGCTTGAAGTTCTTGGCTGCGTAGGGACTGTTGATACCTCCGCCGCGAGGGTAGATGGGCATGAGCCATACAATGTCGATGCCAAGCGACTTGAGCTCATCAAGACGGGCCTGAGCAGCGGCAAAGGTGCCGGCCTGTGTGAAAGAGCCCACGTTCATCTCGTAGATTACGCGATGTCCCTCGCTGCGCTTTTCGGCATAGTTGTTGATCTCGTCGACATAGTCGGCTGCCATCATGGTGCCTGCCGAAAGGGCTAGAAAGAGCAGTAAAAGATATTTCTTCATAATCGTAAATGTTTAAAGTGAAAAGTGGGGCGACCGATCTTCGCAGAGCAGTCAGCCCCTGTTAACAGTAATACCAATGTATGATGAAGCAGGTTCTTACTGTTTGGGTGATATCATTTTATGATGCATTTCTTACCATTAACAATATATATACCTTTAGACAGGTGGTTATTAAGTGTGCCTACCTTTCGTCCCTGAAGATCGAAAAACACATTCTGTGCACCATCCATATTGGTGCTTACATTCTGAATGGTAGTAGTAGGATTAATCTCTGTCACATCGGTAGCTGTGACGCGCAGGTAATAGTCGCGATCGGCTGTGATACCAAAGTCGGGAACTTGCTTGCCATTGTTCCAGTTGTTGAAGATAAGACTATATGACCCACCATTGGCATCGAGTAAGAATACCTTGTAAGTGTTTCCATCGATAGTTTTCTCGTCAACACTGCTCTCTCCTGGCCAAGCACCAAAGAGTTCACTATCGCCCCAAGCGTAGAGTCCCAGTGCATCGTATCCTGTTTCGTCGATGACATAGATGTAGTGCTGGGCTGTGGGAGTCTCTGGGAGTTCGCCTGTCAACTTGAAGTTGTCGATAGCCAGCGCCATAGCGTTGTTGGCAGCATCGCCAGAGGTTACGGTAATGTTCCATGCCAGATAGAAGTCAACACTTGGTTGCATCTTCGTGTTGAGAACAGCACTGACGGGAATCACTTCTCCAGGAACCGACGCATACCCCTCGGTAGCGGCATCGGGATCCAGCATAGTGCAGAAGTCGTTGCCAGCTGATACCCAATTGCGACCATCAATAGAGTAGTACATCTGGATAGTGAAACCTGCAGGATTGCTACCATTGCGGTATTTCTCGATATCGTAGCTGATGTGCAGATTCTCGATATTCTTCTGTCCGGTGTTCATGAAATGGGCGTAGATGTTGACACAACGTGTTCCATCTGCCACACCTGTACTGATGCCACCTATAGCACGATCGCTATTGTCGTCCTGTCCAAAGTTCCAGATACCGTTCTTGGCATTTGAGGGTAGGCTGGTTCCGCCTGCATACATGGTATTGTCCAGTGCAGCAGCATAACTACCGACTACACGTGGAGCAGATGTCTGGCGGTCTATACGCCACCCTTCAGGCAGTGTGGCATCGGCCGCTGTACCCATCATATCAAAATCTTGTTCTGCAGATAATTTGTCGGCATTCAGCTCGATAGCAGGGTAAACAGGAACCGCAGTTTCGGCATGTGCAACCTTTACAGTAGCTTTGTTCTCGAACTGGTTGTTCTTGGCTGTTACGCCAAATACTCCCTCTGTGCCATTACTTGTAAACACATGATTGTCGTCGATAGTGCCACCATCAGATACGGTGAATACGATATCGTCTGGAGCGTCTATCTCCATGCCAAACTGATCGAGAGTAACAGCTGTAAAGCGTATGGTAGCAGCAGTGTGGTCTACGATATTAGTAAAGCCAGACAGAGCCTTAGAAGCATAGGCGCGCATCTCTGTAGCATCGGCATCGCTTACGCTTTCTGGATGATAAGTGATGGTGGCAGGATTCTCGCCGAAGATCAGACCATACTCCATGCAGGCTGCCATATAGGTAGACATGTCGGTGGGGTGACGGTCGTCTTGGAACCATGGAGCGATGCCGTCGGCACCCTTGTCGTTGTAAACCATTTGATAAGCTACGCCAACAGGACAGATGGTAACACCAGTCTCGCGTGCCACATCCATATAGTTGGCATAGAATTTATTGTTGTAATCGGTAAAGTTTGCCCAATCGCCACAGTAAGCCCAGTTCATAGGCACAATGATAATAGCATTGGGGTTTGGACAGTATTCGCGGATGTAACTTACCCACTGTTTTACATTTCTACGGAAAGCTTCTATGTCTGTACGTGGTAGGCCACTCTGCTCCTGAAGAATGATGTGTGACCAAGCCTCGGTACGGATGAGCATCTTGGCACTTGGCAGACCGTCGCCACCCAGGCCGTCGCCTTCTTCCCAGTGGGTGCTTAGAGGCTTACCCAACATGGTGTGCTTGGTCCAATGAGCATCCTTGCCCATGGCAGCTGCGATGTCGTTGAACATAGCTGGCTGGTCGTTGTAGTGAATAAGACTATTGTTAAGCGACAGCACCTTTACCTTTTCGGGCAACTGAGGCACCAGTGTTACATCGGCAGGCATCAGGGTAACGGACTGTACCACTGTGTTCAACTTTGTCAATGTAAAGGCACCTGTAGTGATGTCGAAGGTGAAATCGTATGTGCCTGGCTCGGTAGAGATACTGGCAGTGCTGCCTTTCTCCAAATTACCAGTAGTGACATTACCTGTGGTTGCTTCATTATTTGGAGCACCCCAGGGGCCGCTCATACCTAATCGCTGATAGATACGCCAATGACTCATGCCATCAGCCGAAGCAGATAGTGAAACCTGGCCCTTGAACAAATTGTCGCTAGCATCAAGTCTGAGTTCGCCACTCTTGTCCATATAGTTCCAACCATTGTTGTCGCCTATTACATAAACCGACGTAAGGTTAGAATCGTCATCATCGCTCTCAAACAGCAATGTGGCTGCACCATTGCTAATTGTCAGCACAATACGCTTGCAGGTGTATGTATTTCCTCCACAAGAAATGTTGTCGTTGGTGCCAAGAACCAGTGAATAGGGACTATCCATCATGACAGCTGTGCCATTGCTACCATAGTTGCAACTGGAACTCCAATCGGCATCGGCTACCTTGAAAGCACCTGAGATTTCCTTGTCGTAAAGCACGTAGGTTCCTTCGCCCTCGTCAGAGAATTCCCAATCGGTAATGGCTCCCCAGCCATTCACCTCGCCTCGAACAAAGATGCCTGATGATACGAAAGGAGGACGTGTCGGGTCTGTTTGGTCAGGATCGACTATTGGTTCACCAAATGAGGCCGTAAGACTAACGTTGTCAAGCGCAAGGCCCATAGCCTTGTTGGGTGAAGTGCCGCTTGTAACGGAGATATTCCAAGCCAGATAGATAGAGCTGCCAACGGCTACTGCCGTGTTGAGTTGCTTATTACTAACAGTAGTGGTGGTGATAGGGACAACTTCGGCACCAATGGTAGCATCGTCCTTTGGGAAGTCGGTCTTGAAATCATCGCCAGCTTTCTTCCAGGTAATACCGTCGCCAGAGTAATACAACTGTACGGTAAAGCCTGCATCATTGTCGCCATTACGATATTTCTCGATATCATAGCTGATGTTGAGCTGGTTGATGGGTAGCGTTCCGCCATTGGCCAACTGTGTCATCACGTTGATGCAACGTGTTCCGCCATCAACGGTAGTTGAAAGTCCGCCAATCGCACGGTCGGAAGGAGTGGCACTGGAACCGAAGTTCCAAGTGCCATTCTTTGCATTACTGGCCAGGCTGACGCCACCAGTGTACATTACTTCGGTAGCAGCGGTGCTGTATGTACCAACCATTCTAGGTGCACTCATCTGACGGTCGATGCGCCAGCCTGCAGGCATGTTGAGCGTAGCTGTAGAAGTAGCAGCGTCCCACATACCATCAAAGTTCTCTGTTATGGTGTTATTGTCTGCTGTAAGCGTCAGCACATCATCTGCCAGTGCTTGATTAAACAAGCAAAAAACAGAGACTAGTAAGAATAATATCTTTTTCATGCTTATGTACTAATTATGGTTGGAAAGTGGCAGGGTCGATCTCTGTTACACCGTCAGCGGTTACGTGCAGATACACGTCGTGGTCGATGGTATAAGCAAAGTCGGCCAGCTGAGTACCATTGCCGCCATTGTTGAATATCAGGTTCTCGCCCAGACCGGTATTGGCTTCGCCCATATCAAAGTACTTATAGGTAACGCCGTTTACGGTCTGTTCGCCAGTTACGGCCATACCGGGCCAGTCGCCGTTAAGGTTGTTGGTATCGCCCCACATATAGAGGGTGATGTCGTCCCAACCGGTTTCGTCGTAAATGAAGACTGCAAAACCGTCGTGCTTAACCTGTGGTTCTGCACCTATCTCCTCGATACCATCGGCAGTGATGCGCAGATAGATGTTGCGGTCGATGGTAAAGTTGAAGTCGGGTAACTGAACGCCGTTTCCACCATTGTTGAAGATGAGGTTCTCAACCAGACCTGTGTTAGCTTCGCCCATGTCGAAGTACTTCCAGGTGATACCATCGTGGTTCCATGTGCCGGTAACCTGCATACCTGGCCAGTCGCCGTTAAGGTTGTTGACATCGCCCCACATATAGAGGGTGAGTGCATCCCAGCCGGTCTGATCGTCGACGTAAACACAGAATCCATCGTGTGTAGGCTCTGGTGCTTCGCCACCACTCCAATAGTAGCTCTCCCAACGCTGGCCCCAGATGTTGGTAAAGGTACCAACGCCAGGGTTGTCTGTGTGAGTTGCCTCTTCGCCGACGGTGGTGAACTCTACGCCCTGATTCTTAGAATAGAAGCGGAAACCATCGGCTAAGCTCTTGCCAGCAACGAAGGTGCTGGGATCGAGATAGATACCCCACTTAACATTGCTGTTGGGTGCTTTGGTCAATAAGTACTGTGGATTGCCAACGGCCTCGTCGCCGCCGTTGAATTCACCAGTGATATAAATCTCCTCATCGGCTGTGGTGCCAAATGGGGCAATGAACTCCAACAGAATACGGTCTGCACGTGTCTCAAACTGCTGACGCTCGTGGTCAAACACAATATCCTCGTTGCTCGAACAGCTGCTGATCATGCCTGTAAAGGCTAGCAGAGCGAGTATCAGGCTATATATTTTCTTGTTCATAACTTTAATTCTTAATAATCAATTACTTAATAGTTGGGATTCTGAACCAAGCCAGGATTTACAGAGATAGCAGTCTGTGGCAATGGATACCACTCGTACTTGCGATCGCGCTTGGCGGGCAGGCTGATACCATCCTCGGTGGCACGTCCCCAGAACCACCACTGGCCCTGTGTGAACTTATCAAAGCGGCGCAAATCTGTACGACGACGGTTGCCCTCGCCCAGGTATTCCTTACCCCACTCGGATAGCATCCAGTCCATATCGAACTGTGTGAAACCTGGACCAGGAATGCTGAGTGCTGCAGTACGGTCGGAGCTCTTGTAGTAGCGGGCACGAACGGCATCTACATAGTTCTTAGCCTCTGCGCTGTTGCCCTTACGCATCTCGCACTCGGCTACATTATAGTAAGCCTCGGCCAGACGGAACTGTACATCATCGATGCTCTTGAATCCGCCATTGTCATCGTTAGGATAGAGAGGGTACTTAACCAGACGAACACCTGAGTTGGTCTCGCCCCAACGAGGACTCATAACAGTCTCGAGGTCGCGACCCTGATTGAGGAATGTGCCCAGCTGGTCAACATATACCAAGTCCTGACCATCGCGGTCGGCATCGGCCTTAAGCACATCGCCTGTGCCGAAGTTGGCACGCATCAGTCCCTTCAGGAACATGCCAGGTCCGTGGGTCTTGGTAGCTGCATCGTAGGTATAGTTCTGCTTGCGGATGTCGCGATCGTCGAAACGCTCGTATGGAGCACCCAGCTTGTCGCCATAGTCCAAGAAGCACTTAGCGCCGATAGAACCACCTGTGGGCTGAACTGTACCAGAGTTGTCGAACGAAGGAACCAGGCATACGCAGTTCCATGCACCGATGCCGTCGTAGCTCTGTCCGAAGTAGTCGGCATAGCCATACCACATACCCACCATGGTGCGCACGTTAGAGATAGCATTGGCTGCACCCTGACCATCCTCGGCTGCCAGTGCGAAGATTACCTCAGGACTCTTGACATTATCCATAGAGTAGAGGTTGCGGTAGTTATCATCGATGGCGTAGTTGCCATAGGTGCCATTGATAATCTCCTTAGAAAGTGATTCGCACTCATCGTAGCGGCTCTCGCCAATGAATACCTCGGCATTGAGCAGCAGACGAGCCTTGAGCAGACGGTTCATGGCCTGGTTGGCACGGTTAACCATAGAGTGGTTTGCATCGTCCTTGGCCAGAGCGCTTACTGTCTCGTCGAGTTCGGTGGCAATAAAGTTGTATATCTTCTTGCATGATGTGTCCCAATCAGGATCGGCTGTGCCAGGAACCTCGCTGCTGGCAGAGGTGTTAAGAGGCAGTGCGCCACCCCAAAGTTCGAAGATACAGTAGTAGTTCCATGCTCGGATAGTACGTACTTCGGCTACATATTGAGCCAGCTGAGCATCGGTCATACCAAGGCTCGAGGCACTTAGTCCCTCAAGGTCGCTAAGTAGCAGATTTGACAGTCCGATGGCTGTCCAAGCACCGTTCCATGCATTGTTGATGATGGTCGACTCCGAAGTCCAGTTGTGCCAAGAGAGCACGGTCTTCATGGCCTCGTCCCATCCCCATAGTCCGCCATTCCATACACGCCATGTAATCTGGTCGGAGGGGTATTCTGAAAGGTGGAAGAAATTCTCACCAGCAAGGGTCTGTGAGGTCTGTCCGTAGATGGCAGCCACAGCGCCTTTTACACTGGCTTCGTTCTGATAATATACACCGGCGTCGATACGGTCGTACACCTTCTCGTCGAGATCGGTACAAGCCGAAAGCCCTAAACCCAGTGCCATCGCAATGATGCTATATTTGATTGTTTTCATATCTCTTAATTCTAAATTCTTAAATCTTAATTAGTGAAAGCGCAGTGTTACACCCAGACTAACCTGTGTGGCCTGTGGATAGGCACTGTTAGAGTCGATACCTGGAGTGATGCCTGTAGAGGTAACGATTGATGGATCGTTTCCCTCGTAGCCTGTGAGTGTGAATACATTCTTGGCTGTGAGGTAAACACGCAGACTCTCAACCAGCTGACGGTTCCTAGGAGTATAGGTATAACCCAAAGTCACGTTGTCGAGCTTAAAGTAGTCGCCCTTTTCGAGGAAGTAGCTAGAGATGATGCCACCGCTTGACTCTACATCAGCATATTTGGTATAGGCAGTGCTCAGTACATTATCGGTACCAGCGCCTTTGAGGCCCATGCCATACTTACGCATGTTGAAGATCTCGTAGCCAAGGGCACTGCGGAAGAGCATGCTCAGATCCCAGTTCTTGTAGCTGATAGAGTTACTCCACGACAGGAAGTGCTTAGGTGCGCCGTTGCCGATGGTACGCTTGTAAGAAGGATCTGCCTGTGCTGCAGGAACCTTGTTGCCATCGTTGTCGTAGATGAGCAGCAGGCCGTTCTCGTCGATGCCAGCATGCTCATAGCCATAGAACTGGCCAATCTTTCCACCCTCCTCGACACGGAAGAAGTACTCGCTGGTACCAGGACCTGGCTTCTGATACAGGTCGAGGTATGCCATCTGATATGCATCGCTAGATAGTTTGGTGAGTTTGGTATCACCCATGCTCCAGTTGATGCCTGTGGTCCACTTCAGGGCCTTCTTGGCTATCACGTCATAATCGAGGGCAACCTCGATACCGGTATTCTTTGTAGTACCTACATTAACCAGAATGGTGTTGTAGATGAATGGAGGCTGTGGGGCTGTGTAGTTGTAGAGCAGATCCTGTGAGCGACGGTCGAAGTACTCGACACTACCACGCAGACGGCTGTTAAGAGCTACGAAGTCCAGACCTACGTTGAATGCGGTAGATTTCTCCCAAGCCAGGTCGGGATTGGCGTTGAGTGATGGTGCATAACCGTTAATCCACTGATTGTTAATCAAGTAAGCACCACGGGTGCTGTATGTTGCGATGCTCTGATAAGCATTGAAGTCTGAACGACCAGTAACACCATAGCTTACACGTGGCTTCAAGCTCTGGAATGTCTGTGCCAGGCTCTGGGCAAATGGAGTGTTGATGATTTCCCATGCCAGTGATGCTGAGGGGAAGTTTCCCCACTTGCTGTTAGCACCAAACTTAGTGCTACCCTCACGGCGCATAGAGGCTGATGCGTAGATGATATCATTGAAATTGTAATTCAATCGGCCGAAGAAACCAATCAGAGTAGATTCTGAAGATCCTGCCCATAGGTTTGCCTTACCATCGCGCAGGTAGCTACCGCTGCCAATGCCATGATACGAGAGTGCATCGTAGACAAATCCCATATTCTCGTTGCCGCTCTGTTCCCACTTGCTGCGCTCCCACGAGTAACCCAGCACAGCCTTGAGCTGGTGCTGATTGAGAGTCATGGTGTAGTTGATGAGGTACTCCAGACGATTGGTCCACCACTTCTGATAGTTGATGCGGGCACGACCGTCGTAACCATTCCAGAACGACTCGCTCGAAGTGGATGGTGTGTAGAAATTGTCCTTAAGATCATTGTACTGCAGAGCGTAGCTAAGCGATGTGTTAAGATTGTGCTGCTCGAGCTGCAGAATATTCAGTTTAATGTCGGCATTACCAAGCAGATAGATGCGGTCGCCCTGGCTCACGTTTTCCTTAAGATCGTTTACAGGATTGTGAATGTCTGTAGGAGAGTTGGGCTGGTAGTAGCTTCCATCAGGATTCTTAACGGGGATTGTAGGATTCATTGTGAGAGCTGTGTCAAACAGTCCGTCGTTGCCCCATTTCTCGTGTACCTTACGGGCAGAGAGTGATGAGTTGAACTGCAGACGGTTGTTGAGTGCGCGCTGCTCGCCAACGAAACGTGCTCCGTATTCCTCGCGACCAGAAACGATATCAAGACCATTACCTTTCTTATAGTTAAGCGACAGTCCGAAGTAACCGTTCTTGGTAGATGAGTCGATAGAAATGTACTGGTTGAGGCTATAGCTTACTGGGCGGGTAATCTCATCCCACCAGTCGGTATCGGCACCATAGTCCTGACCACGACGCGAACGACGGAACTCATCAGTAGAAAGAATGTCAACACGAGGTTTCTGAACGTTCAGTGCTATATAGCTGTCGTAAGTAACATTTGTAACACCAGCAGAGCCAGAGCCCTTCTTGGTTGTTACCAGGATAACACCGTTGGCACCACGGGTACCGTAGATAGCGGCCGAACCAGCATCCTTAAGTACAGTGATTGACTCTACATCCTGAGTAGCAATGTTACGCAGATCGCCACCAGCAATACCATCGATAACTACCAGTGGGCCGTTGCTCGCAGTAAGCGAACCTGCACCACGCACCTGAATATCAGTCATGGCGTTAGGGTTAGCGTCGGCAGTAGAGGCTACGTTAAGTCCTGCTACCTTACCTGCAATCAGAGCCATAGGGTCGCTAGCTGCTCCCTGATTGAACTGATCTTTGTTGATCTGCACAACAGAACTAGAGATTTCCTTTTTGGCCATCGAGCCATAACCTACTACAACTACCTCGTTGAGCTGGGCTACATCTTCCTTGAGCGTAACCTCAACGCCGTTCTTGGCCGATACCTCTTGAGGGTTGTAGCCGATGTAGGTGATGACCAACGTGGCTCCTGTCTGACATTTCAGACTGAAGTTTCCGTCGAAGTCTGTCACTGTGCCGTTAGATGTTCCTTTAACTACGATCGAGGCACCGATAACGGCCTCACCCGCTTCGTCTTTCACATGACCATTGATAGTGGCCTGTGCTGAAACATCCAAGGCAAAAAACATCACCGCAAGCATCATTAGCAAGCGATAACAAAGATTTTTTGATCTTTTCATCTTCATTGGTTTTTTGTTAAAATTAGAGTTAAATATTAAAATGTTTTATTTCTTTTCTATTCTGATGGCAGCACCACCGCTACGGGCCAGTCGCAGATGCAGCGTATCGCCCTTATTCACGTTAATCTGGCGTATTGTCATCTCGTAGGGATTTCGCTCGTAGTCGGCATTGGGGCCGTCTTCGTAGATTACTGCACGATATGTTGCACCTTCGTCAAGGAAATCGAGTGCAATGTTGATGTCTCGAGCCTCCTCATTGGTTATGCTACCTATGAACCAACGGTCGCCACCTCGCTCTTTTCTTATAGTGGTGATATACTTGCCTATTTCTCCATTTGGTACCAAGGTCTGGCTCCATGTGGTGGGACAACTCTCGATAAAACTCAGTGCAGGCTGGCCCTCGTAGTTCTCGATAGCATCTGCAGCCATCTGTAGCGGACTGTAGATTACCACGAATTCGCCTAACTGTTTGGCCAGAGTAGAGTGGGGATGAGTGCCTGGTACAATCTCTGAGAAGTTAAAGATTGCAGGTGTGAAGTCGGTAGGACCTGCCAGACCACGAGTGAATGGTAGTGTTACGGTATGTGATGGAGGATTGCCGCCACGACGATCCCAGGCATTATACTCCTGACCGCGTACACCCTCCTGTGTCATCAGGTTGGGCATGGTGCGCTGTAAGCCTGTAGGCATAGCGGGTTCGTGATTATCGATCATGATGTGATGCTTGGCGGCACACTCTATGACGCGACGGTAGTGATGTATGCCATACTGCGACTTGGCCAGCTCCTTACCATCGAAATAATGACCTACGTAGCCAGTCTTGACAGCACGAATGCCCAACTTCTCAAACCAGCTGAAGGCCTGCTCCATCTGGCTCTCGAGCAGGGTGGCATTACCCCAAGTCTCTGTATGGCCGATAAATCGTACACCCTTGGATAGTCCGTAACGTGTGATTTCTTCTATATCAAAATCGGGGTATGACTGCAGATAGCTGATCTTTTCGCCCTGTCCCCAACCTGGGTTCCATCCCTCAGCCAGTACTCCGCTAAAGCCGTGACGCGCAGCAAAGTCCATATAGCGCTTAACATTCTCAGTTGTTGCACCATGTGTTGGGCCCATCTCCCAGGTGTTCTGTTTCTTGTGGATACTCCACCAGATGCCGATATAGCGACCAGGTTCTATCCACGATGTATCTTCGATTTGTGATGGTTCATTGAGATTAAGCATCAGATTGGATGTCAGCAATCCACCTGCAGTCTTGCTTATAATCATTGTTCGCCAGGGACTCTTCATCTCACCCTTTGCATATACTTTAACTCCATTGCGCCACGGGGTTAGTGCAGTAAGGAGTCTTACAGCACCATTATCGCCACTGCGTGGTGTGAGGTTGATGCTAGCGTAATCCACAAGTGCTGCCTCGTGAATGGCAAGATACAGATTTTTCTCGTATTCGATAGTAAGTGGAGTGCATACAGTATCTTTCTTGCTGAGCAGGTCCGACTTGTATATTCCTTCGAAGTACTCTGTGTGGTTTGATGGGATTGACCATCCTTTGGCATCGTGGGCAAGAGTGATTTCTGTCAACTCGTCATTTATGCAGTACTCTTTACCTTTATTATAATCAGGAAGGATATATCTGAAGCCGAAGCCATCGTTGAACACACGGAAAACCACTTGCATGGGGCGGCCTGTGTTCTCGCGGAAGTTTACTGTCAGTTCGTTATAGTGATTGCGTGTAGTCTCAAACTCGCCCCAAGGCTGAGTCCATGTGTCATCTACTGATGTACGGATAACCTTGCCCATCTTGGTGTTTACGCCAAGTTGGCCATTGTCAAGTTGATAACCCAGGTGTGATGGTGCAACGAGCGTGCGTCCTTGATAATTAACGGTGTAATACGGACTGTGGTTCTTCACTCCGACGGATACTGTCACAGTTCCGTCGGGCGAAGAAACCTTAACGTTTCCGGCGTTACTGCTCGTAACACCATTCATTACAAAACCAACTAATATAACAATTCTAATAACTAACATTTTCATTTTGCGTAGTACATTTTAGATTTCTGGCGCAAAGGTATAGACATAAATAATCGTTTCCAAGCTCAACAAACAAAAATCTAGATAGCTGAAAATGTAACCACGTGAAAACTAGATACTTACAAATTTGGCGCCTTTGATAAATCAAAAGTTTTTCAATCCGTTTTTAGCCTGAAATGACCATTTAGATTTGGTGGTTTCAGAAAGAAGTTGTATCTTTGTGGCGTAATTCTAACAAAAATCCGATACTAGCTTATGGTACGCTTTTGGCTTTTGGCTATGATGATGGTTCTTGTGATGGATGGCTCGGCCCAACAGACAAGTAACAGACAACTCTACCAGACTCTTGATAGTTTGATAGAGCAGTACGACCAGTTGACCATCAACAAGGAACGACGTATGGAGAATATTAAGGAGGGTGTAAGGGGAATTAACCTTACGCCTGAGCAGCAGTATGATCTTAATCAGCGGCTCTATGATGAGTACGTGGCATATAAGTTCGACTCGGCATTCTATTATATAGATAAGAACGTGAAGGCCCTACGTGCATCGGGAGATAAGGAACGATTTGCCGCCAGTGCTGTACGTATGGCACATATCTTGGCCGTAACAGGCCTCTTTGATCGTGCCCGCCGACTACTCGACGAGGTGAATGTAGACTCTATCAGCAATAAACAGAAGATAGCCTACTATACCCAGCAGAGCGAACTTAATCTGTATAGATCTGAGATGGCACAATCCACTATCTACTTCCACGATTATATCGAGCGTGCGCAGCATTATCGTCATCTAGTGATACAGATAGCACCCAAGGATAGCTACGACTACATCTTTAACCTGGCCACGTATGTGTGTGAGGAGGGTGATACGGACAAGGCTATACAGATACTTGAGGACTATCTGCCCAAACTGCAGCAGGGGACTCGTCCGTATAGTATCGTAACCAGCACGCTTGCATTCTTCTACCAGATTAAGGATATGAGGGAACAGCAGGAGCGTTACCTGCTGCTTAGTTCCATCAGTGATGAACAATGCGCCATTCGCGAGAACAATTCTTTGCGACTGTTATCAGAGGTACTTATGGCTCGTGGCGAAAACGATGAGGCCTATCGCTATCTGCTTCAGGCTATCAGCGAGGCAAAGTTCTATGGTAGCCGTATCCGCATGATGCAGGTTAGTAGGATGGCTCCGCAGATACTGCAACTATATGATGCTGAGCGCACTCAGACTCAGCATCGCACCAATATGCTACTGATTGTGATATCTATTATCTCGCTGATTCTGGTGGGTATCATTGTTTATACGCTCATACTTTATCGTAAGAAACATGCTGCTGGACTGCAGATTATAGAGATGAACAAGGTGATGGCACGCCACACTGAGGAGATAGAGAATGTGAATGCGCAGATGAAAGAGGGCAATCGTATAAAAGAGGAATATATAGGCCGATTCCTGGAACTGAGTAGTAATCTGATCTCTGGAGGAGAACAAAGACTGAAACAGCTGAACCGTCTGGCAAGAGAGCGAAAACTGGAGGAACTGTATGCTGAGCTAAAGACTATGGAACCAGTTAACTCAGGTATTCGCACATTCCATAGCCATTTCGACACTGCGTTTCTTAACATCTATCCTAACTTTATCAGCGAGGTAAACAAACTGCTGAATGATGACAGTCAGTTTGTGATAGAATCTGATGATGCTCCTGTTAAGCACCTGACAACAGAACAGCGTGTGCTGGCACTTATCCGTCTGGATATCACAGATAACCAGAAAATTGCCGATATCCTGCGCTCAAGCATCACAACTATCTATACCTACCGCTCTAAACTTAAGGCCAAGGCCATCAACAAGGAAACGTTTGAAGACGATGTACGCAAAATTGCTACATATTAGAGTTAGGAGCAACACCGTTATGATGTTGCTCCTAATTCTTCTTCTATATCCTTAATTACCAGTCCGGCCAGCATAAAGCCGAAGATAGCGGTGATTTGTACCAGCGAACCATTCTCGCGACCTATGGCATTGGTGCCACGATTGGTCAGGAGCTCGTCGCTATATATGCACTGGAACTTTCGCTCAGGAAACTGTCCCAGACTCTTGAACTTCTTTCGTAGGGTTCGAGCCAATGGGTCGCCCTGAACCTTCCAGAATTCAGTAACTTTTATGCGCGTTGGGTCGAGCTTCAGTGCTGCTCCCATCGATGAGAACAGCTTGGCATCGGTCTTACATGCCATAAGTATGAGCTGGGCCTTGTCCTTGAGCGAGTCGATGGCATCGATAATGTAATCGTAGTTTCCGAGCGCGAATTCCTCGGCCGTATCTTCAGTGAAAACCTTATGCAGGGCAGTAATCTCTGCATGGGGGTTAATGGCCAGAAGTCGCTCCTTTAGTGCGTCTACCTTTATCTGATCGATGGTCTGGGTGGTGGCCATCAGTTGGCGATTGATGTTGGTGACGTTTACTGTGTCAAAGTCGACGATGGTGAGGTGCTTGATGCCGCTACGCACCAGCGCCTCGGCACACCAGGAGCCTACACCGCCCACACCAAACAATATCACACGCTTCTGGGCAACGAGCTCCATCGTCTCGTTGCCCAAAAGTAGTTCGCTTCTATGGAAAATCTCTTTTTCTGTTACCATAGGCTTACAGTGGATAATCCTCGAATGCGTAGAGCACTGTGCTGAGGTAGCGCTCGCCTGTGTCGGGCAGCAGAACCACGATCTTCTTGCCCTTGTTCTCTGGGCGCTTGGCCACCTGGATGGCTGCGTAGAGAGCAGCACCAGCGCTGATACCTACCAGCAGACCCTCGCTCTGAGCAATCTCACGACCAGTGCGGATAGCGTCGTCGTTCTCTACATCAAATACCTCGTCGATTACACCTGCATCGTAGGTCTTGGGCACAAAGCCAGCGCCGATACCCTGAATCTTGTGAGGACCGCTCTGACCACCGTTGAGCACTGGGCTCGACTTTGGCTCTACAGCGATGATTTTGACGTTAGGATTCTGCTCCTTGAGATACTTACCTGTACCGCTGATGGTAC